>Ga0335081_10000663_pt1 | contig 57134 bp, 44 predicted proteins | sample Lox_Sample_35_FD_206713 | JGI IMG/M metagenome (GOLD analysis project Ga0335081, IMG submission 206713) | Soil microbial communities from Loxahatchee National Wildlife Refuge, Florida, United States - Lox_Sample_3.5 | ecosystem: Environmental > Terrestrial > Soil > Wetlands | place: USA...
CCATGCCGCAGGTTTTGCACTGGAACTTCTCGTTGAAGCGCAGGGTCTCGCTGGTGGACGCGCTCTGGAAAATCACCTCGCCGGCATCGCGGTAACAGATTTCGATAGTGTCCACGAGGCGCTGGTGCAGACCGGGAGCGATGGCGACGCGGTCGACCAGGATGAAGACGGGTTTGGAGAAGTCGATGTCGAGCAGCGATTCGGGCGTGGAGAATTCGAACAGGCGTCCGCCCTGGAACAGGCGGTTGAATCCCTTTTTTCGCAGTTCGAAGAGATGATCGCGCAGCGCTTGGGTGTTGGCGTGCTCGCCGCAGGGAAAAAGGGCGTACCAGCGAGAACCTTCCGGGAGCTCGAGCAGGCGGGCGGCCACTTCGTCGACCGTGTCTTTGCGGACGCGCGTGCCGCACTTGGGACAGAAGGTCTGGCCGACACGGGCGTAGAGCAGGCGGAGGAAGTCGTAGCATTCGGTGGAAGTGGCCACGGTGGAGCGCGGATTCCGGCTGCTGTTCTTCTGGCGGATGGCGACAGCGGGGGCGATGCCGTCAATCTCTTCGACCTCGGGCTTTTCCATACGCTCGAGGAACTGTCGCGCATAGGCGGACAGAGATTCCACGTAGCGGCGCTGGCCTTCGGCATAAATGGTGTCGAAGGCTAACGATGACTTGCCCGAGCCGGAGACACCGGTGACTACCGTCAGCTTGTTATGGGGAATAGAAAGCGAAATGTTCTTCAGGTTATGGACCCGCGCGCCGCGAATCCGGATGAAATCTTGCACGGGAGTGTTCTGGTAGTTCTCAGTATAACGTGGCGACAGAGAGGCGGGATTTTCGGCGCGAACCTGCAAGAAGGGTGAAGTCCCGACTGGCACATAAGACGCCGGGCAGAACCCGGCCGCAGCCCGAAGGGCTTGCGCCACTGGGATTTTCGGAATAGCGAATCTGAAAGTAGTATTATTCAGTACAGACTGGCAATTCCGTAATGGGAGTACTATACTGTGATGGGAGGCGCGGTGGGGCGCGTAAGATTCTCGGCGGTTGTGATCATTCAGGGTTGGATTGCCGCGTCCGTCGCCACCGCGCAACCTCCGACCATCGGCAACTGCAATTTCTTCCCAGGGGACAACATCTGGAACACACCCATCGATCAGCTTCCCGTTGCGGCGAACTCGTCAACCTATATCAATACAATCGGCACGAGCAAGGTCCTGCATCCGGACTTTGGCCCGGATCTGATAAACGGGATTCCCTATGTGACCGTGCCGGGCACGCAGACCAAGTATCCGGTGACGTTCCAATACGGGGATGAAAGTGATCCCGGGCCGTACGCGGTCCCGCTCAATGCGCCGATCGAAGGTGGCAGCCAAAGCTCGGGGGACCGGCACGCGATCGCGGTGGACGTCGACAATTGCGTCCTCTACGAGTTGTACAGCGCGTATCCCCAGGCGTCGAGCTGGCAAGCCGGTTCCGGCGCGATCTTCAACCTTTTGTCCGATGCTCTGCGCCCGGCAACCTGGACCTCGGCGGACGCGGCAGGCTTACCTATCCTCGCCGGCCTGGTCCGGTACGACGAAATCGCTGCGGGCGCGATCCACCACGCCATCCGATTCACCGTGCCGCAGACGCAGCGCGCGTACGTCTGGCCGGCGCGCCACTATGCTTCGAGCATCACCGACACGTCGTACCCCCCAATGGGGCTGCGTGTCCGGCTGCGCGCGAGTTTCGACATATCGGGCTTCTCCGCGACCAACCAGATCATTCTCCAGGCGCTGAAGAAGTATGGGATGATACTCGCGGATAACGGGTCCGCGTGGTACATCAGCGGCGCGCCCGATAGCCGCTGGAACAACGATGATCTGCACAAGCTCACCGCCATCACCGGCGCCGCATTCGAAGTGGTGGACGTCTCCTCGCTGATGATCGACCCGAATTCGGGCCAGGCGCGCCAACCCGCGGCCGCCAATCCGTGCGATCTGAACGGCGATGGCTTGGTGAACTCGCTGGACGTGCAGGTCGCGACGGATGCGGCGCTGGGCAAGAGAAGCTGCGGTAACGCGGATATCAACGGCGATGGCGCCTGCAACGTGATCGATGTTCAGCGCGTGATCAACGCGGCATTGGGCGGGGCGTGCAGGACGGGGCAGTAGAACTCGCTTGCCGCTGACAGCGTGCGTGCCACGCGGCGTTCCTCAATTGTGGAGAGCCAAGCCAAATAGCGGGACTATATGATGGCGGCCAGAGGAGCCGCTCAGGCCCGCGCCGGTCACGTAGTCGCGAGCTTCTCCCCGAATGCTGATGTGCTGACTCAGGCGGACGTCCACTCCACCGCCGATTTCGAGTACTCCGTGGGTAGTCGAGCGCTCTGTGAGAGAGGGGCTGGAGCCCAGGGAAATGGTCGGGTAACGGAAAAACCCAAAACCGCCGCCCGCGATGCCGTAGATGGAGATGCGCGGATGCACAGGGACCATGAACCGGAGTCCGGGCGTGTAAGGCGACAGGAACGGGCTGTACGAGCCGCTGATGACCGCGCTGCCGTGGCCGCTGATGGTGAAGAGGAACGGCAGGTCAATCCACAGGCTGGCAGCCGATGTGCGGGTCACCTGATAGCCAAAACCCCACATGTAGCTGAGCCCGGTGGATCCTGAGACGGTAATGCCCGATCCACCGATCGTTTGGCTACTGGCGTGGAACGGGCCGAGGGAGAGAACCATGTCCACATTCTGCAACGCCTGAGCCCATGCGCCTCCCGAGAAGAGCGCCAGGCACAGAACACGGCGAAGAGCACTGCTCCACATCTTGGTATCTCTGCCTCATCCGCATCTTACACAGGACCGATTGGAGCGGACCACGGAATTCCGTTGAACGGCCGGATTCGCCGCTGGGCGGCGGACGCCACTCAGAACCTGCCCGAGCCACTCAAAATCGGCATCCGCCGCTCGCCGGAAAGCCGTTGTCTCTGGCGAAAACCGGCCCCTATACTGAAATCGCTTCACCATGCGCCGAGCGCTAACATCCCTGTTCGTGGCGGCCGCACTCTGCTCGCAGGGCGCCGCGGCGGAACATAAGACCTGGAACAAGATCCGCTACGTAGGCGGAACGATTCCGGTGAAAGCGAGTCCGTACGATTGGAACACGAGCCTGACCGTTAGCGCCAGCCCCGACACGATCACCTTGTCGATCGCTCCCGGCTCGGTGTTCGGACACAGGGAAACGGTTCGGATCCAGCCGTCAAAGGTTACGGCGTTGATCTCGGGCCCGGGCGCGTGGCAGCGGGTTGCGGATGTGAACGGGACGGATATGCCGGCCAAACCGCCTACGCTTTTTGGCCTGCTTCTGAACCACTCATTTCTTGCCATCCTCTATCAAACCGACGACGGGAAAAGCGGCGCCATTCTGCTGGACAGCTTGATGAGCGGGCAGATCCTGAGGATTCTGGAGGCGATCACAGGAAAGACCATAGAGTATTCGAAATGAGGTAAGTTGGACCCGTGTGATGGCGTACACGCTCCATGACGTGGCACCGGTCGTGATTTTCGCTTTCGGGGCGCTTACCTTTTCCACTCTTGCGGCTTTCTATTGGGGTGAGCGGAGACGACGAGGACGAGCCCGCCGTCCGACAGTCTTTCCAGCCTTCACCGTGGTCTGCGCAGCGGCTTTCTTGACCAATCTGCTGCTACAGATCCCTCTTGCGCCGATCGCAACCTCCGCGGCGACAATCGCGTTCATTCTGATTCGCGACCTGACCGCTGGGCTGTTGCCGCCACTGATGCTGCACGTGGTTGTCGAAATCGAGTCCCGCGATTTACGTGGCCGGCGATACTGGCGCTGGGTCCTCGTGACGCTGTACAGCGGAGGGATCGCTTCCACTCTGTCGAGAGGGCTGAACGAGACCGGCCTGTTTGCCCCGGACTGGAGCGATTGGGTGTATCAGGCTCCCGCGGCGCTGCTGGCAGCCGCCAGCGCCGCTGGCCTTTTGGTCCAGATATTCTCCAGGCGGACTCTGACGGCTGGCGAACGCGCGCACCGCCGATGGACCCGCGCCGTGCTGGTACTGATGCTCATCGCCGCCGTGGCCAGTCTCTCGGGATTCGGAGCGCTGGTGGGCCAGGCGCCGGACTACCTGCTGCTCGTTTTTCTCTCGGTGAGCCTGTATTACCGCGAGCGCCTGGTCTTTTTCGACCTGCTGGTGAAGCGCGGCGTCTTTGTGGGTGTGGGGCTCGTGATTCTCCTCGTGTGCCTCGCCGCCGGCTCGCGGTTTCTGTTTCGTTCCCCTACAGACTGGAGCCCCTGGATCTATGCAGCAGGACTATTGCCACTCTGGTTGGCGGCGCCCTGGGTTTACGGTGGTGTGGCACGCGCCATCGATCGGGCGTGGCTGCGCCGGCCGTACTCGCCCGCGGAGGCCGAGCGCCAGTTTATACGCGGAATTCAAACCGCCACCACGGAGGAGGAATTGCAATCGAGCGCCGCCAGCAGCCTCAGCGCCATTTTTCAGGCCCCCGCGGAGGTGCGGTTCGACCGGGCCGAGGCGCAAGACCACAGCGATGTCGAAGAGGACAGCCTGGCGGCGGAACTGGCGCAGCACGGCGCACGGTTGGGTAGTGTGCGGCTGGCCGCGCGGCCCAGCGGGATTCCGTTTCTGAGCGACGACCGGCGGCTGCTCGAATCGCTGGCGGGCACACTGGGCGTGGTGCTGGAGAATGTCCGTTTCCGGGTGGATCGCCGCCGCCAGGAAGAGCGGGAGCAGCAGCTTCGCTGGCTGGCGAGCCGCGCCGAATTGAAAGCGCTGCGCGCGCAGATCAATCCGCACTTCCTGTTCAACGCGCTCAGCGTCATCGCCGGGCTACTGCATTACCAGCCCGAGCTGGCGGACGAGACCATCGAGCAACTGGCGCAGGTGTTCCGGTACACGCTGCGCAAGTCGGAGAACGAATGGGCGCCGCTGGCCGAAGAAGTGGACTTTGTATCGGCCTACCTGCGCATCGAGCGCGCCCGCTTCGGCGACCGGTTGCAGTTGGAGATCGCGGTAGACCCGGTTACCGCGCGGATTCCGATTCCGGCGATGAGCATTCAGCCTCTGGTCGAAAACGCGATCCGCCACGGCGTCTCCGCGGTAGATGGCCCCGCCATCGTGGGCTTGCGGACCGCTTTGGACGGCGACTCTCTGTCGATAGAAGTGTTCGACAACGGGCCTGGTTTCCCTCCAGACTTTTCTTTGGAGGGATCCGGCGAGGGACACGGGTTGCGCAATGTGGCGGAGCGCCTGAGGGGCTACCACGGTGACGCGGCCGGGCTATCATGGGAAAGCGGGGCGAACGGCACGCGGGTGATTCTGAGACTCCCGCACTCTGCCGTCTCTGGGAGCGCAGAAGCAGCCGTGCCGGTGCAGCGGGAAGAGGCTCGTAATGCGCGTATTGATTGTCGATGACGAAGCGCCGACGCGCGTGCGGCTGCGCCAGATGCTGGCGGCGCACCCCGATATCGAAGTCGTGGGCGATGCGGACACGGGGCTGCAAGCCATGGAAATGGCTGCCGCCCTTCACCCCGACGTCATGCTGCTGGATATACAGATGCCCGGCTGCAACGGCATCGACGTGGCCGCCTGTCTGCCGCAGCCTCAGCCGCACGTCATCTTCTGCACGGCTTACGACCAGTACGCCGTGGAGGCCTTCGAAGTCCACGCGGTGGACTACCTGCTGAAGCCAATCAACCGGGCGCGCCTGGCCGAAGCGTTGGAGCGGGTCCGCTCTCTGCCCGTGGCGGAGGGCCGCGACCAGGGGTTCGACGAGGCGATCCGGCGCCAGCGCTCCTCGCCGGCGCGTTTCCTGGTGCGGAGCGGCGCGCACTACATTGTTGTCGGCGAGGCGCACGTTCTATATTTCGACTCGGAGGGAAGCCTGACCCGGCTGGTGGCGGACAACGGACAGTACTGGATGGACCCGACACTCAACGACTTGGAACTGCGGCTCGATGCAACGCGGTTCTTTCGCATTTCGCGCGCGGCTCTCATTAATCTGAATGCGGTCACGGAAGTGTTCCCAATGACGGGCGGGTCCGGCGAGGTCCTGCTGAAGAACGGGCAGCGGCTGGAAGTGAGCCGGCGGAGGTATCGGGACATGCTCCAGGCGCTGTCGGGCGTGCAGGGGTAGTTCCGAGCGGAGCACAGCATGGAAAGGTTGCGCACACTCGGCTGCCAGTAAGTCTCACGTGCTATCCTGACGGAATACGAGGGCTTCGCGGAATGTGCCCGCATGTGGAATTTCCCACCGATCTGGGATTGTCTGTAACTCCTGGACAACATAGACACGTCTACATTCTCATCGCGACAAGCCCGGATCGCGGACCGAATGTTTGAGATTCTCTTCAAATACCCGATCAGTATTTTTCAAAAGGGCAGGTTCGTTCTGCTGACGCCCTGGCCGGTGTGGCTGCTGGCCATCGGCATCGTCGCGGCGGCCGCGCTGCTCTTCTGGCACGTGCGCCGGAACCACGGCATGCTCAGCGGCCTGCGGCCCATCGTCATCTGGGTGCTCGAAACCTGCATGGTGGCGCTGGTTCTGTTTCTGCTGTGGCATCCGGCGTTGAGCGTGGCCACTCTGCGGCCCCAGCAAAACGTGGTGGCAGTGCTGGTGGACGACTCGCGCAGCATGACCATCAACGATGCTTCTGGAACGCGCGAGGCCGCGGCCAAGAGCATTCTCAACGGCGGGATGCTGAAATCGCTGGGCGAGCGCTTCCAGGTGCGGCTCTACAAGTTCGGCAAAGAGCCTGAGCGTGTGCTCAACACGGATGGCATCAACGGCAGTGAGCCGGCATCGCGGATCGGCGACACCCTCGAACGGGTACTGGCGGAATCTTCTTCATTGCCTCTGGGCGCGATTGTCATGTTGAGCGACGGGGCAGATAACTCGGGTGGCATCGATCTGGCGACCATCGCGGCCATCCGGCGGCAGCGCATCCCGGTCCACACCATCGGGTTAGGAAAGGAACGCCCGGACCGCGACGTGGAGGTTACGGATGCCATCTTGCCCGCGCGGGCCCTGCCGCAATCGCGGCTCACCGCGCTGGTGACCCTGCAGAACTATGGCCTTTCAGGAAACAAGACCAGGATCAGCATCCGCGAAAACGGAAAGGTACTGGCTTCCCAGGAGGTCACGCTCAAATCGGAAGGGCAGCCGCAGACCGAATCGGTGGCGTTCAACATTGGTGATGCGGGACCGAAGACGCTGGAGATTGTAGCGCAGCCCATTTCGGGGGAAGAGAACAGCGCGAACAACATGCTGACGCGGCTGGTGGACGTGGAGAATCGCAAGCCGCGCATTCTCTATTTCGAGGGCGAGCCGCGCTGGGAATATAAGTTCATCCAACGCGCGATGGACGATTTCCAGGGCGTCGAACTGGCCAGCATGGTGCGCACCACGCAGAACAAGTTCTTGCGGCAATTCCCGAAGAGTATGGGGGAGCACGACCTGGAGGATGGGTTCCCTTCCAAGGCGGAAGAGCTGTTTCCCTTCGAGGGGCTGATCATCGGCAGCGTGGAGGCCAACTATTTTACTCCCACGCAGCAGCAGTTAGTCCGCGACTTCGTGGACCGCCGGGGCGGGGGCGTGCTGTTCATGGCGGGGCGCGCGACGCTTTCCGACGGCGGGTACCCCAATTCGCCGCTGGCGGACCTGGTTCCGACACGATTGCCGGAACAGAAAGGGACGTTCCACCGCGAGTTCACGGGCGTCGAACTGACGCCGCAGGGAGCGCAGAGCATCCTTTGCCGGCTGGATGACGACCCGGCGCGCAACCTGGAAAAGTGGAAGAAAATGCCGCTGATGGCTGATTACCAGGACGTGGGCGATCCGAAACCGGGCGCCACGGTCCTTTTGCTATCGGCTCCCGCGGGAAAGCGGAAAGAGCCGCTGCTCGTGACCGAGAACTACGGCCGCGGGCGCACCTCGTTGTTTGCCACGCAGGGGAGCTGGCGGTGGAAGATGTGGATGGACCATGCCGACAAAACGCATGCCACATTCTGGCAGCAGATGTTCCGGTACCTGGTGACAGATACGCCCGGCCAGGTGGTTTCCACCACTCCCAAGCAGGTGCTTTCCGACGAGACTCGGGTGCCGATTCGCGTAGAAGTGCGCGACAAGGAGTTCAAGCCGGTCACCAACGCCAAGGTACAGGCGCGTTTCATCCGCCCGGACGGCACGACCGCGACATTGGAGCTGATGCCGCAACCCCTGGAAGAGGGCGTGTATACGGGAGATTGGACCGCCGAGAAGCCAGGGTCCTACGTAGCCGAGATCATCGCCGGCCGGGAGCAGGAGGAGTTAGGCCACGACATGCTGACGTTCCGGCGGGAAGACGGTGTGGCGGAGAACTTCCACACCTCCCAGAACCGGGAGCTGCTGGAAAAGCTCTCGGAGCAAACCGGCGGGCGTTACTACAAGCCGAGTGAAGCGTCCAAGCTCTCGAACGAGATTTCCTATTCGGAAGCGGGGATCACCACGCGCGAGACCCGCGACCTTTGGGATATGCCGGTGGTGTTCCTGTCAGTGCTGGCGATTCGCGCTTCGGAGTGGCTGCTGCGGCGGCGATGGGGCGTGGTATGAGGCGCGGGATTCGCGTAGCGCAGCGCCTGTGTGCGGCCGCGTTCTTGTTGCTGTGCACGGCGTTCAGCGCTTCCGCGACTACTTACTATGTAACGATCTCCGGGCTGGGCGGCGAGCCGGATTACGATCAGCGCTTCAAGATGTGGGCGCAGGATATCGACTCCAGCCTGAAGAAGGCCGGCGGCGACAGCAACGTGATCACCCTGATATCCCCCACCCTCGAACAAGTTCGATCTCGGTTCGGCGACCTGGCCAAACAGGTCAAGCCCAATGATGCGCTCGTGGTGACGCTGATCGGCCACGGCAGCTTCGACGGCGTCGATTACAAGTTCAACGTCCCGGGGCCTGACATCAGCGGCGCCGAACTGGCGGTGCTTCTGGACCGCGTGCCTGCCACGCGGCAGCTCATCGCCAACTGCACCAGTTCGAGCGGCGGTTCCATCGAATTCCTGCGGAAACCCAACCGCGTGGTGATCGCCGCCACCAAGACCGGCACCGAGAAGAACGCAACGGTCTTCGCGCGCTACTGGGCGGAGGCGCTGCGGGAACCCGCGGCCGACGTCGACAAGAACGAGTCTGTTTCGGCGCTCGAAGCATTTCACTACGCCCAGCACAAGACCAAGGAATACTACGACACGCAGAAACGCCTGGCCACGGAGCACTGCGTTCTGGAAGACACGGGCAAGGGTATGGGCGTCGCCGTAGCCGGCGGCCCTGATGCCGAAAATGGCGAGGGCAGGCTGGCGTCCGCTTTCACCTTGGTGCGGCTGGGCGGCAACGCTGCAGCGGCGCGCGATCCCGCCAAAAAGGCGCTCCTCGACAAAAAAGAGGAGCTCGAGCAGGCGATCGAGCAGTTGAAATACGACAAGGCCAGCCTTCCCGAGGCCGATTACAAGAAACAACTGACGCGGCTCCTGCTGGAACTCGCCAAGACCCAGGAGGCCCTCGACAAGTGACACGGTTCCTGCGGGTCAGCGTATGCGCGCTGTCGCTCGCCCTGGTTCTCCCGGCGCAGACTCTGGAACAGGCGGAGGCACTCTGGAAGCAACGGCGCTACAGCGAAGCGAACGACGTGTTTCGCGCGCTGGTGGCGCAAAACTCCGATAACCCCGATTACCGCGTGCGCTGGGGCCGCATGTTCCTGGACCATGGAACTGGAGACGACATCCAGAACGCCACCGACCTCTTCAATGAAGCTCTCGGCATCAAGAAAGACGACGCGCAGGCGCTGCTTGGTTTGGCTCTGATTGCCGAAGAGCACTTCGAGGGGCGCTCCGAAAAGATGGCGCGGCAGGCGCTGGAGTGGGATCCCAAGCTGCTGGAAGCTCAGGAACTGCTGGCACGGCTGGCGCTCGAGGACAACAACGAAGCCAAGTCGGCTGCCGAGGCCAGAAAAGCCCTGGAAATCGACGCCGGCTCCGTCCAGGGAAAAGCCATCCTTGCGACCATCGATTGGCTGAACGGCAAGAAGGACAGCCCCTTCGATCCGCACGATGCGCGCGGGTATGAGACTGCGGGGCATTTCTTTGTGCTGAACCGCCGCTACGAGGAAGGCATCCAGTACTTCCGCAAAGCCATCGAGATGGACCCGCAGTTGTACAGCGCGCGTTCCGAATTGGGCATCAACCTGATGCGGCTGGGGCAAAACGACGAAGCGTACAAGCAGCTCGAAACCTGTTTCAACAACAACTTTCAGAACGATGCCACGAAGAACAGTTTGACGTTGATGGACAGTTACAAGAACTTCGTCACATCGGGGACCGGCCTGACCGCGCTCAAACTGAATAAGAAAGAAGCTGCCCTGCTCCGCCCGTACTTTCAGGCCGAGATGGATCGGACCATCGCGACGTACGAAAAGAAGTACAAGATGAAGCTGACGGCGCCGGTGACCGTCGAAGTCTATCCCGACCACGCCGATTTCGCCGTACGTACGCTTGGCATGCCGGGCCTGGGCGCCCTGGGTGTGACGTTTACCTCCAAGAGCTTTGGCTCCTCGATCGCCATGGATAGCCCGTCCGGCCGGCCGCCCGGCAGCTTCCACTGGGCCTCGACGCTGTGGCACGAAATGAGCCACGTCTTCACGCTGACGATGACGGATTCGCGGGTGCCGCGCTGGTTCACCGAAGGCCTGGCGGTGCACGAGGAGACGGCGGCCTCCCCGGAATGGGGCGACCGGCTCAACCCCGAAGTTCTGATGGCCATCAAGGACAAACAACTGCTTCCGGTGGCCGAGCTGGACCGCGGATTCGTTCACCCCAGGACTCCCGGTCAGGTGATTGTGAGCTACTACCAGGCCGGCCGGATTTGCGACTACATTAACGACAAGTTCGGATGGGACACCTTGCTGGCCATGCTGCACGATTATGCAGCCCCCGACATCGATACCGCCGCGGTGATCCGCAAGGAATTGAAGATGGAACCGGAGGAGTTCGACAAGCAGTTCCTCGCAGCAGTGGAGGGCGAAACAAAGAATGCGATCCAGCATTTCAACGAGTGGAGAGACGACTTGAAGCGGATCTCGGCAGCCTCGAAGGCCAAAGATTACGACACGGTCATTAAGCTGGGGCTCGAGGCGCGCGACATATTCCCGGACTATGTAGAGGCGGGGAGCGTTTACGAATTCCTGGCTAATGCTTACCTGGCCAAGGACGACAAAGCCGCGGCCATCGATGAGCTGGAGCGCTACGTGAAAGTGGGCGGCCGCGACCCGGTGACGATCAAATTGCTCGCCAAGCAGCTCGAGGACGCCGGGAACAAGAAAGAAGCCGCCGCGGTGCTCGAGCGTCTGAACTACATCTACCCGGTGGATCGAGATCTCCACATGGAACTTGGTTCGCTCCTGCTCGACCAGAGCAGTCCTGCCGGAGCCATTCGCGAATTCAACGCGGTGGTTGCAGCCAACCCGATCGATCCCGCGCAGGCGCACTACGACCTGGCGCGCGCATACCATTTGAACCACCAGGACGAGCTGGCGAAAGACGAGTTATTGGCTTCGCTCGAAGCCGCACCCGGTTTCCGGGCGGCGCAAAAGCTACTGCTGGAACTGAGCGGCGAAGGCGAAACCCCCGCCGCACCACCCGTGAAGAAAAGAGAATAGCCCGACATGTCAACTACCGTGACGCCGCAGTTGGAGCCCGAAGTCCTGAAGTCGCGCATCGCGCGTTTCCGGCAAGTGCAGTCCGAAATGGTGACGCAGGTGCGCCGCGTGATCGTGGGTCAGGAGGAGGTGCTGGAACAGGTGATGATCGGCCTGTTTGTGGGCGGCCACTGCCTGATCACCGGCCTGCCCGGCACCGCCAAGACGCTGCTGGTGCGCACCATGGCGCAGACTTTGGGCCTGGTGTTCAAACGCATCCAGTTCACGCCGGACTTGATGCCGAGCGACATTACCGGCACCGACATTATCGAAGAGGACCCCGCCAACGGCCGGCGCACGTGGACCTTCGTGCCGGGCCCGATCTTCGCCAATATTCTGCTGGCGGACGAAGTCAACCGTACGCCTCCCAAAACGCAGAGCGCGTTGCTGGAAGCCATGCAGGAACGAGCCTGCACCGTGCGCGGCAATAACTACCTGCTCCCTTCCCCATTCTTCGTGCTGGCTACCCAGAACCCCATCGAACTGGAAGGCACCTACCCGCTGCCGGAAGCGCAACTGGACCGCTTTCTGTTCAACACCGTTCTGGGCTACCTGGATGCCGAGGAAGAGCTGAAGGTGGTGGACCTCACGACGGTGACGACCATTCCGCAGGCCGATGCCGTGACCAACGCCGCGGAGATCCTGGATTTCCAGCAATTGGTGCGGATGGTGCCGATTGGGGAAAGCGTGGCGAGGCATGCCGTGGACCTGGTGCGCGTATCGCGCAGCAGTGACGAAACCGCGCCGGATTTCGTCAAGAAGTATGTGAACTATGGCGCGAGCGTACGCGCGGCGCAGTTCCTGGTGCTGGCGGCAAAGGCGCGGGCATTGATGCGGGGCAGGTACCACGTGACCTACGAAGACATCCGGTCGTTGTACATCCCGGTGCTGCGCCACAGAATTCTGTTGAACTTCCATGCGGAGTCGGACCGGCTCAAGCAGGACGACATCTTGAAGCGGGTACTGGAGTGGAAGGCAGCGCCGAGGGAGTAGAGGCCCGATCTGATTCACCGCCGAGACGCGGAGACGCCGAGGATTTGAGGATTTAGAGCGCGATGAGGCACTTGGATGAATTGACGAAGCGAATCATTGGCGCTGCGATTGAAGTGCACCGGCATACCGGTCCTGGACTACTGGAATCGGTATATGAAGAGTGCCTCTGTTATGAACTGAGCCAGCTTGGCCTGGCCTTCAGAAGACAAGTACCCCTGGCGGTTTTGTACAAGGAAGTGAAGCTGGATTGCGGCTATCGAATGGATCTGGTGGTAGAGGATTCAATCGTCCTCGAGGTAAAGGCCGTTGACCGTCTCGTGCCTGTCCACTCCGCGCAATTGCTGACGTATTTGAAGCTGTCCGGAAAACAAGTTGGCTTGCTCTTGAACTTCAACGAAGCGGTTCTCCGGAGAGGATTGAAGCGCCTCGTGAACCACTTTCTCGACCAATCTCAACAGACTCGGCGCCTCGGCGTCTCGGCGGTGAAAACCTAGCATGCTCCAGCGCTTCCTAGATCCCGCAACCCTCGCCTCCATCGCCGGCCTTGACCTCGTCGCGAAGACCGTGGTGGATGGGTTCGTCGCGGGACTTCATCGCTCGCCGGATTTCGGGTTTTCACAGGAATTCGCGGAATACCGCGCGTATTCGCAAGGCGACGACCTGCGCCACGTCGATTGGAATGTCTTTGCCCGCACGGATAAGTGCTTCCTCAAACGCTATCGCGGGGAGACCAATTCGCAACTCCTCATCCTGCTCGATACCTCCGCCTCCATGGGATATGGGTCGCACACCGTTCACAAGCTGGATTATGCGCGGTTCGTGGCGGCTTCACTGTGCTACATGGCGAACGTACAGCGGGACGCGGCTGGGCTCATCGTTTTTGACGAAGACGTGGTGAATTACGTCGCGCCGTCCACCCGCCAGGGGCAGTTGTTCCGCTTGCTGCATGCCATTGAGAAGGCGGAGCCGGGCACGCGCACGGATTTCGCGAAGCCGTTCATTCACTTTCAGAGCTTTCTCCACCGGCGCGGGATCGTGGTGGTGCTTTCGGATTTCTACGAGCAGCCGGACACCATCATCAAGACCGTGGAGCCCCTGCGCTACCGCGGAAATGAAGTCATCCTGTTTCACATGCTCGATCCGCAGGAGATCAAGCCGAAGTTCCGCGAACCGGTGCTGCTGGTGGATATGGAGAATTCGCACGAGTCTATGGAAGTCTCGCCGGAATATGCCAGGGAGGAGTACCGGCAGAAGATCGATTCACACATCGAAGCCCTGAGCTCCGCGGCGCGAAGCGCTGGCCTCGACTACTTCCTGATGGATACCTCGAGGCCTCTCGATGAAGGCTTGCGTGAATACCTCGCCGTTCGAAAGGGGAGATTCTAGATGGGCTTCCTGGCGCCGTGGTTCCTGGCGGGTGCGGCCGCCGTGGGGCTGCCCATCTGGCTGCACCTTCTGCGCAAACACCGCACCACGCCACTGCCGTTCAGCTCGCTGATGTTCTTCGAAAGGCGCACGCAGAGCTCGATCAAGCATCGGCGGCTGCGCTATTTGCTGTTATTCGCCGCTCGCACCGCGCTGATCGTTTTGATCGTGCTGGCGTTTGCGCATCCGTTTGTTCAGCAGCGCATACCGCCGCGCACCCGTTCGAATGAGATCACCGTGCTCGGGATCGACAACTCGCTCAGCATGCGTGCCGGCAACCGCCTGGATCAGGCCAAACAAGCGGCGAAATCCCTCATCGCTGGGCTGCGTCCCGGCGAACGGGCGGAGGTGTTGGCGTTCGGTTCTCGCGTGCAGGTAATGAGCGAAGTGACCGACGACCACGCGCCGCTCAACGCCGCAGTGGGCGCCGTCGAGGCCTCGGATGACCGAACTTCGTTTGCGGAACTCGCCCGTTCGGTGCGGTCAATGGCCCAATCCCTCCACCAGCCGCTGACGCTGCACCTGTTCTCGGACATGCAGCAGACCGGCATGCCGTCCAACTTTAACGACCTGCGCCTGAATGCCGATGTGAAGCTCGAGCCGCACCCCATCGAGAAAAAGGAAGTCCCGAATTTCGCCGTCGAGAACGTAGTGGCGCCACGGCGTGTGTTTGACAGCAAGAAGAACCGCGTCCTGGTTACCGTGGCCGGATTCGGCACGCGAAAAGACGTCCGCAACGTCACGCTGTCTTTGAACGGCCGCGTGCTGGAGACCAAGAGCGTGGAGGTGCCGGAAGGCGGGCGCGCCGCGGTGGAGTTTAACTCGCTCGAAGTGCCCTACGGGCGCAACAAGGGCATGGTGAAGATCGATTCCGCCGACCAGCTTGCGGCCGACGATGTCTACTACTTTTCGGTGGAGCGGCTGGATCCGCGGCCGGCTCTCTTCATTCATGAGTCGGACGCCGACGGCGGGCTGCTCTATTTCAAGACGGCGCTCGAATCCGCGGGGCAATCGGCCTTCGCGATCACCCCGGCCACCCCCGACCAGGTGGCCAACCTCGCGCCTTCCCGCTATGCGTTCGTGGTGCTTTCCGATGTCGGTTCAGTAGCGCCCGGCTTCGAGAACCAGTTGCGAGACTATGTGCGGGGCGGCGGCTCCGTGCTGGTGGCGTTGGGCCATCGCTCAATGGCGGGCCGCAAGGTGCCGGTCTCCGGTCAGGTCATCGAAGAAGCGCGCTACTCCGGCCGGGAGGGGGATCGCTTCCAGTCCGCATCCTGGTTGGATCCTTCCCATCCTTCGATTCTCAAGGACGACCGCTGGGACGACGTAAAGTTCCTCCGCGCCATCCGCGTGGCTCCCGGCGACGCGCGCGTGGTGGCCAGGCTCACCGACCAGACCCCGCTGCTGCTGGATCAACAGTTGGGCGAGGGGCACGTGCTGGTTTTCGCATCCACCTTCGACAACATCGACAACGATTTCCCGTTGCATGCTTCCTTCGTGCCCTTCGTGGATCAGACCGCGCGGTACCTGGCCCGCATGGACAGCGGCCCGCCGAGTGTGCCGGTGGGTTCGTTCGCGGAACTCCGCGATTCCAGAGAAAAGGGAGCCGCGGTGGACGTGGTCGACCCCAAGGGCGGACGCGCCCTGACTTTGGACGAAGCCACCAAGGCGCAGAACATTCAGTTCACCATGGCAGGCTTTTACGATATCCGCCGTCCCAATGGACGGAACGAGCTGGTGGCAGCGAATGCGGACCGGCACGAGTCCGATCTGACTCCCGCTCCCCCGGAAACCCTGGCTTTGTGGCAGAATACAGCCAGCGGGACCGTGGAGAGTGGGGGGATGGCCGGAGGGGACCAAAAGCCCCTTTCGTTATGGTGGTACCTGATGTTGGGCGTATTGGCATTGACGGTGGCCGAATCCTTACTCGGCAACCAACATTTGTCTGTGGATAAAGAGGCGGCATGAAACCTTTGGATCGCTTGTCCGAGTACCTGGGCGCCATTGAGCGGCGGATGCGTCTCCTCGCGTTCACTCGTGGAGCGGCCATAACGGCCGCGGCGGCTCTGTCCCTCACGGTCCTGGCAGTCTTGATGGCCAACTACTTCGCGTTCTCGGACCGGAGCGTGATCGGCGCGAGGCTGCTTCTCTTTCTGGGACTGGCGCTGGCGCTGGCGGCAGCCCTCATCGTGCCGGTGATCCGCCTCAACCGGCGCCGTGCGGCGCGTGCGGCGGAGCACCGCTGCCCGCAATTCGAAGAGCGCCTGCTGACCTTCAGCGAGCGCGTGGAGCAGAACCCCGGCGACCCCTTCCTGGAATTGCTGGCAGACGATGCCCTGACCGTGGCCCAGAAAGCCGCTCCGCATCATGTGACGAAGAACTCCTGGATCGTCAGCTTTTCCTCGGCCGCGGTAATTGCCGCGATGGTGCTGATCTGGCTGGGCGTGTCCGGGCCCGGATTCCTGGGCTACGGCACCTCGCTGCTGTGGGGTGGCCTCCCGAAAGGCGAGATGAAGCCCTACTACTCGATTCAAGTCGACCCGGGAAACCGCACCGTGCGCAAGCGCGCCGACCAGTTGATCACCGCGACCCTCAACGGTTTCTCCGCGCCCAAGGTGCGCTTCTTCGCCAAGTACGCCAGCGCCTCGCAGTGGGAGCAGGCCGAGATGCGCACGGCCCCCGGCAGTTCGTCGTACCAGTTCCTGATCGCGGGAGTGCCTGAAACACTGGAGTACTACGTGGAGGCAGGCGGCGTCCGGTCGTCCACTTACAAGCTCAACGTGGTGGACCTGCCGTCGGTGAAGAATATCAAGGTCACTTACCACTACCCGGCCTGGGCAGAAATGAAAGACTACGTGGAAGACCCTGGCGGCGACCTGCGTGCAGTGGAAGGGACCACGGCGGAGGTCGCGATCCGGACCGATCGGCCAATGGCCAACGGCGCCATCCTGCTCGACGACGGGACCAAGTTGCCGCTGCGCCACACCGCCGACGGCAGCCTGGCGGCCAACGTGCCGATCGAGAAAGACGGGCTGTATCACGTCGCCGCCGTAGAGGGCGGCGAAGACGTCAGGCTGAGCGAAGACTACTTTATCGAAGCGCAGAAGGATCAGCCGCCCGAGATCCGGATTACTCGGCCTGGTCACGATTTCCGCGCAAGCCCGATCGAGGAAGTCACTGTCGCGGTGGAAGCCAAGGACGATTTCGCCTTGAAAGGAGTGGAACTGCACTATTCCGTGAACGGCGCGCCGGAAAAGGTGGTTCCGCTGCTGCAGAATAAAGATGCCAAAACGTCCTCCAGCGCGACCACGATTTCGCTCGAAGAGTTCAAAGTGGAGCCGGGCGATATCGTGAGCCTTTACGCATCGGCCAAAGACGCCCGAAAGACCACGTCCACCGACATCTTCTTCATCGAGGCGGAGCCGTTCGAACGGAACTACACGCAATCGCAAGAAGCCGGTGGCGGGGGTGGCGGCGGCGGGGGCGACGACGCCAACCAACAGAATCAAATTTCGCAGCGGCAAAAAGAAATCATCACGGCGACCTGGAACCAGCTCAAGGGCAGAGGCGCCAGAGGCACGGATGCGGAAAACGCCGCGTTTCTGGCGTCCGTGCAATCCAAGCTGCGCGACCAGGCGAAGTCGCTGGCGGGCCGCATGAAGAGCCGGCAGTTGGAGGAAGCCGGCGATTCGTTCAAGAGCTTCGTGGACGATATGGAGAAGGCAGCCGACGCCATGGGTCCGGCGGCCAATGAGCTGAAGGGCGCCAAGTGGCAGGACGCGCTGGCGCCGGAACAGAAGGCTCTCCAATACCTGCTGCGCGCGGAAGCCACGTTCCGCGATATCCAGGTGGCCTTCGGCCAACGTGGTGGAGGCGGGGGCGGGGGCGGCGGCAGCAACGGCGCGACACGCGATCTGCAAGGGCTGTTTGATCTGGAGCTGGACACCGAAAAGAACCAGTATGAAGGCGCCCGCCAGGCGCAAACCGCCGACCAGAGGCAAAAGGAAATCGACGACGCGTTGCAGAAGCTCGAACAATTGGCCAAGCGGCAGCAGGAATTGGCCGAACAGCAGAAGCAGGGACCACAAACGTCGGCACAGCGCTGGCAGCAGGAGATGTTGCGGCGCGAAGCCGAGCAGCTCCAGCAGCAGCTACAACAGGCCATGCGCGGCAGCGGCCAGCAGTTGAGCCGCAACGGTTCGCAGCAGAGCCAGCAGGGTCAACAAGGGCAACAGGGCCAGCAGGGGCAACAGGGCCAGCAGGGCCAATCCGGGCAGACTGGACAACAGGGACAATCCGGGCAGCAGGGCCAATCCGGTCAGCAAGGTCAATCCGGCCAGCAAGGCCAACAAAATGCGCGCGGCGGCCAGCAGGGCCAGACCGGGCAGCAACAACGCACCCAGATGGACCGGCTCGGTCAGATGGGGGTGCGCGGCGCAGACGCGCAGCGGCTGCAGGACACCATCAATCAATTGCAACAAGCCATTCAGGACATGAGCAGGGCGGCATCGTCGCAGCAGACCGGAACGCCGCAAGCTCAGGCCGATGCGCGGCGCGCCCTGGACCGCCTTTCGCAGGCGCAGCAGTCGCTGGCGGGCATTCGCAGCAACCAGTCCAAGAGCCAGGTTGACGACCTGACCCGCCAGGCGGACGACCTGGCCAGCCGCCAGCAGGATTTCGAAGGGAAGATGCGCAAAGCCTTCGGGCCTCAAAGTCCAGGCATCACGCGGGACCAAGCCGATCAGTTGGCCACCGAACGGGACAGCGAAGTAGCCGACCTGAAGAAACTCGAACAGGGAATGCAGGCCGCGGCGCGGGACCTGCAAGCCACCGAACGGGCAGCCTCCACCAAAATGCGGGAAGCGCTCAGCGAGATCCAGCAAATGGAAATGGAGCGCGACATGGAGCGCAACGCCAATTTTATCCGGCGGGGCTTGGGCGAATACGCGGTCATGTCGGAACCCAATTTCACCCAGGGCCTCAACGATGTGCGCGACCAGTTGCGTCAGGTGCAGCAAGCTCTGGGCACGTCGGGCAAAGATACGAAGTTGCAGAGCGACAAGGCCACCCAGCAGGCGCTGGCGAACCTGGAGAACTTGCGGCAGTCCCTGCAGCTAGGGGCTCGGGCCGGGCAGCCGGGCCAGCAGTCCTTGCAGCGCGGAGCGCAACAAGGCGGGCAGCAAGGTCAGCAGGGCCAACAAGGCCAGCAGGCTGGCCAGCAAGGCGGTCAACAGGGTGGTCAGGGTGGTCAGGGTGGTCAACAAGGTGGCCAACAAGCGGGGCCAGGCCAGATCAACGGCCAAGGCGGCAATCTCGGCCCCGGCGGGGCGTGGAACGGCGGCAACAGGAATGGCGGCGCATGGAATGGCGGCTATTGGGGCGGCCCTGGAGTCGTAAACCCGCAGGCCAGGCTGGACGGCCCGTTACAGGCCCCCGATCTGCAAACCCAATACCGCAACACCATGCAGAGCCTGCAGCAGCTCCAGCAGCAGCTTCGCAATGATCCGGCCACGGCGCACGATATCGCCGCGCTTCTGAATCAACTGCGCCAGCTCGATCCGTATGCGTACGCCAACGATCCGCTTCTGGCGCAGCGCATCCAGTCCGCGGTAGTTACCGGCGTGGAGCAGGTGGAGATGGAATTGCGCCGCAAGGTGGAGGAATCCACGGGCGGCAACATCCGCAGCCCCGGCCAGGAAAAAGTGCCGCCCGGCTACAGCGACGCCACCGCCGAATACTTCAAGAAGCTAAGCAAGTCGAAGTAGCGGAGACGCGCCGGTCAGTGGTGCCCACGCGGACGAGCCGCCAGAGTCCGTTCAGCGGCCCGGAACTTTCCTCACAGCGGGGCGGCTCCCCTGAGCCGCGCGGGACGCCCTCCGTCAAGCTCTCCCTGGCAGAGGAATCCAGAGCACGGGTTGTAGTAGGATGGGTGTCGCAAAAAAGGAGGGGTTGTATGCGTTTGCGGTGTGCGGCGTGGGCGTTATCTGTGATGCTTCCGGCAATGGCTTATCAGGCGAGCGAAGGGGACAAGATCCTGGCCTCGGCCGACCATGAATCCGGCGGAGTCAAGGTCGAGCTGCTGGAAGTCAAGCGCGACTCGTCGACCGTGGTCACGGCGCGCTGGCGTTACCGCAACGAAACCAGCCAGCCGAAGCAGTTGACGAGCCAGCGGACCGGGTGGGTGGATCCGTACCGGCTGTCCTTGGAAAGTTACCTGCTGGATGAGGCAAAACGGCTCAAGTTTGAGGTCTCCCGGGATACTGACAACCGCCCCGTCGCATCGCGCAATGGGCAGCCGAATCAATACATCGCCATTCGCCCAAAGCAGACGATTGAGGTGTGGGCCAAGTATGTCGTTCCCGAATCCGTGAGCAGCGTCACAGTCTCGATCGAAGGCGTAAGGCCATTCGAGAAGATTGCCATTACAAAGTAATCCTCCAGATGCTGTCCAAACCGCGGTACGCAGCATACAACTCCGTGCGCCTGCCACAAAAGGAGTGGCTGATGTCTGAGCTCAAATTGATTGCCTCGACTCTTGCGCGGCAGCAACGCCCAGTCCCTAACCGCAGCCACGGCCAGGAAAAAGTGCCCCGGCCACAGCGGCGCCACAGCCGATACTTCAAGAAGCTGAGCATGTCGAAGTAGGGGTAGCCGAAGTAGAGGTAACCCAGGTTGCGCACTACCAGGTGCTGGTCGTTCCGGCAGAAATGCAGACGCGTTGTGTCAGATTTGTCCCACCCGTGTGTTATCTACCCACGGCAGGCGGCTTCTGCACCATAGAGAGCAAAAGGCAAAACACCACCAGAACCGCCAATCCCGCTGCGACCATCATACTTGGGCCTCAATTCCTAATATCGGCACTGCAATCCGACTACCGCAGAGTTTAAGGCTGGAAGGACCCCCAGGAAATATTGCGGAAGGATAACGGGCGGTCGTCGTCTCCGGTATTCCGGGGATCCCGGCTTCACTATGGCGGCTTGCAGGATCCCAGGTTCACCGCAAAGGCGGTCTTGGAAGTCCAACGCTCGGCCTGGCGATGCTCCAGGTGGAAGCTCTGGGAGGCGGCATCGGCACGAACGCGCCAGTCGGCAGGTCCAGCGGGCGCGTTCTTGATCGCGAGCGGCTTGGTGCTTTCTTCCTTGATCGTCCATGTGCCGCCGGCGTTGGGCGATTCGTATAGTCCATAGCGGCCAACGTCCGTTCCCTGACCGTGGTCGATGATCAGGCTGCCGCTCTCCTTGGAGCTGAAATAGAACTGCTGAATGAAACCAAAATGATTGTCGGCGCTATCGCTCAGGACAGGTTGCTGCCGCCAGGTCTTGCCGCCGTCAGTGGTGAGCAGCAGGAACGGGTCCCGCGGAAGGGGGGAGAGTTGCTCGCCCGCTGCCCATCCCGTGTCGGCATCGTAGAACTGTAGATGGTCGAGGCCCGCGCCGCGGATTCGCTCGTGCAGTTCGCGCCAGGTGTGGCCGGCATCCTCGCTGCCCAACAGGACTGAATAGAGCGTGACACTGGAGAAGTGAATGTTGCCGGCTGCATAGAACTTGTCGCCGGCGGAAGTCGCGGCGCTCAGTTCCAGGTAGACGGGACATGGTTCGTCTTCCGAGCAGCTCAAGCCGGCCCATTGAATGTCTTCAGTCGTGCATTGGAAAGGCAGCAAAAGCGGCTTGCCTGTGTTCTCAAGTATCGGCTGAGACGCCGCAGCAGTCGGAGCTGCGGGCGGCTGATCTTGGGCCCGAAGGCTGAAGAGGGCAATGGCGAGCCAAAGAACGAATGCGGAGTTTACCCTCATCTACGCTCAAATTGTACCGCGGCCCTACAGTGTGGATCCCACGTTGGTCGGTACTGAGCTGATAGCTCGAAAGAACTAAGGATCGATAGCTACTTCGTCCTTCTCGAAATTTCCGCGCGACCTGTAACGTAGAGCGCGGGTTCATGCGTCTAGAAGGTAAATCCCCGTTACGACAGCGGGCGCACTCACCCCTATCACCCAAACCGCGCCCGCTTCTTTCATTTTGTCTCGCGCCGCACTCGCGTTCGGGAGATTCCCTGAGGGCGTAGCTCAGTCGTCGGGTAATCCCTCAAACAGAGTGGTGCTAAGGTAGCGTTCCGCGGCATCCGGAAGTACCGCGACGAGAGTTTTGCCTGCAAGTTCCGGCAGTTTTCCGAGCCGGACTGCCACAGCGGCTGCCGCGCCGGAGGAAATGCCGGACAGAATCCCTTCCTCCTTCGCGAGGCGCCGCGCCATCTCGATAGATTCTTCGTTGGAGACAAGTTCCAACCGGTCCACCATGGCCAAGTCCAGCGTATCTGGAATGAAGCCTGCGCCGATGCCCTGGATCTTGTGCGGACCGGGCTTCATCGGTTGTCCCGCGGAACGCTGCGTGATGACGGGACTGCCGCTTGGCTCTACTCCGACTGAAAGGATCTTCTTGCCCTTCTCTCTCTTGATGAAGCGGGAGACGCCGGAAATTGTGCCCCCGGTGCCGATGCCCGACACCAGAACGTCAATACGGCCGTCGGTATCCTCCCATATCTCGGGCCCGGTAGTCCGGAAGTGGATTTCCGGGTTGGCTGGGTTCTTGAACTGCTGCAGCAGCACGTACCGTGCCGGATCGGAGGCCACGATTTCCTCGGCCTTGGCGATGGAGCCGGCCATACCTTGCGCGCCATCCGTGAGCACCAGGTTCGCCCCGAGCGCTTTCAGCACTTTGCGTCGTTCCATCGACATCGTGTCCGGCATCGTGAGCGTGATGGGATATCCGCGCGCGGCGGCGACGAATGCCAGTGCAATCCCGGTGTTGCCGCTGGTGGGTTCGATGAGGGCTTTCCCTGGTTTGAGTACGCCCCGCTTCTCCGCGTCCCACACCATGGACGCGCCGATGCGGCACTTGACCGAATAGGCCGGGTTGCGCCCTTCGATCTTCGCAAGGACGATGGCCTTGCCGCCATCGGTGACGCGGTTCAGCCGGACGAGCGGAGTGCGGCCGATGCTGAACGAATTGTCGTCGAAAACTCTCAACTCAGATCTCCCAGTTCAGAACGTACCTGTTCTGCTTTTCGCCCCAGCCGCGAACGAGCTCCGCAAAGCTGGTCTTGTCAATGATGCCGGAAATGGCCTGGTCCACCTGTTGCCACATATCGCTGAAGGGAGTATCGCCCTTGCGCCGCGTGCGGCTTCTGTTCTGGTGCTGGCCTTCGACGAAGCGCAGAACCTCGCCGACTGTGATCGATTCCGCGGGCCTTCCGAGGAGATAGCCGCCTTCGGCCCCGCGGCGCGATTCCACAAAACCGCCTTGCTTCAATCCGGCCAGGATCAGTTCCAGGAACTTCTGCGGAATACGCTGGCGGCGGGCGATGTCGGCGATACGCACGGGCTCGCCAGAGCGCTGCGTGGCCAGGTCGAAAATCGCCTGCAGCGCATATTCACCTTTGACCGAAATGTTCATCGGGATTGGAAGAAGGCAATCACGCGCATCCCAGTAGAGATTGTAGGCCCAGGGGCGGGAATCGCGCAAATGAGAGGATCACCCGTTGGAGATCGGCAGCCGGCGCCTGCCTTTGCCCGTACCGGCCTACTCGGCGTACACGTGCAGGAGGGTAGCCAGAGAGCGTTCAGAGGGGAGCCTGGAGGGAGTACTGCGGGAAGACAAAACTGGAATGCCGCGTAGGTCGAAGGCCACTACGCGGCCTGCCAGCAACTCGTTTTGCGGTCGCGAGCTTACTTCTTTTCGGTGCTCTTCTTCTTGGAAGGAGCCTTGGTGCCTTTGGTCTTGGTGCCCTTCTGGGGGTCGCCTTTGCCGGCGTACATCGACACGGCGCCGAACGTGAGGGCCATGCCGAGCATCAGCGTCATCAGTTTCTTCATTGAGCGGATTCTCCTTTGGATTATGACGAACTCTGTCGTCTCTGGCCATGATAGCGAACGGCACATGAAGGACCCCTTAATCCATAATTAAAATCGATTCATCTCGTGGGGGCCTGGGGCGATTTCAAGTTTTTTGAAAATTTGTGTTTTTCGTCGGCGTGGGAACTTATTCGTTTTCAGTCGGTTGCACGGGGTCGCCGAAGATCGCGAACCCGACTCGGCGCTGCCTGGCTGCTAGATTGAAACCGGGATGAAGAAGCCAGAGATTGCAAAACGGATGGCACGCCGCTCGGGTGTCAGCCGGGCGGAAGCCGCTGACCGCCTGGACCGCATTGTCAGCGAAATCCTTGCCGAGCTGCGCAAGGGCAACCAAGCCAATCTTCCGGGTCTGGGTCTGTTCAAACCCGGGCCGGACGGGCGAGTGGTGTTCGAACGGGAAGGGGGCGAGCGGCGTGGCTGAATCGTCCTCCGTGGAACAACTGGCGCAGATTGTCATACGGGGACTCGGCGAAGGCAAGGTGGTGGAAATCGACGGATTGGGTTTGTTTCTTCCGGATGCCGTCGAGGGGTTCCGGTTCGAACCGCGCCATCTGCCTCAGGTGTTTCTGGCCTACGTAAAAGAGGACGCCGCCGCCGCCGAGCGCCTCTACGATGCCCTCGCGGCGGAAGGCTTCAACCCCTGGATGGACGCTCGGAGGCTCCTGCCCGGCCAGAACTGGCCTCGCGCCATCGAAGCTGCCATAGAGTCGTCCGACTTCTTCGTGGCCTGTTACTCGGAGAACTCCGCCAACAAGAAAGGCGGCTTCCAGGCGGAGATCCGCTACGCGTTGGACTGCGCACGGCTCGTGCCTTTGGACGAGATCTTTGTGGTGCCCGTACGGCTAACCCCCTGCCCTGTGCCGCGAGCGATTCAGCGCGAGTTGCAATATGTGGATCTGTTTCCGGACTGGCACGAGGGTGTGCGCCGCTTGGTTACGACGATGCGGCGAGAGGTGGCGCGCCGCCGCGGGGGTGATTCGATTTGATTGACGACTCACCACAGAACCGAACGGTCAATGCTGGCGATAGAAGGACGCCCCGTCAGCGCCATGGCCATCTCGAACTCTCTGCGAAGAATCTGCACCACTCGGGCGACTCCTTCCGCGCCGGCAAGACCAAGGCCCCAAAGGTACGGCCGGCCGATCTGTACAGCGGTCGCACCCAGCGCCAGGGCCTTGACCACATCCGTCCCGCGGCGGACGCCTCCATCCACCAGAATCGGAATCCGCCCCTCGACTTTTTCCGTCACCAGGGGAAGAGCGTCAATGGTCGCGGGCACGGTGTCCAGGTTCCGCGCACCGTGGTTCGAGACGATGATGCCGGCGGCGCCGGCTTTGACCGCGGTCAGCGCGTCATCCGGATTTAGCACCCCTTTGAGCAGAACCGGGCGGCGGGCGAAGGATCGCAACCAGTCGATATCCTTCCACGTCAGAGACGGGTCGAGATAATCCTTGCCCGGCAGATTCGGCAGCTCGCGCTCAGGCAACTCGGACTTGGCCCGCTCCTCGCGGTTGCGCGCGCCGAATGTCGGAGAGTCCACCGTCACGCACAGAGCGCGGCAGCCGGAATCTTCCGCGCGCTGCACCAGGTCCCGCGTGAATCCGCGGTCTTTTTGCACGTAAAGCTGGAACCAGACCGGCCCGGCGGCGCTGCGAGCAATATCTTCCACTCGCATCGACGCGCTGCTGCTGATGACGTAGACGGCGTTTGCGGAAGCTGCGCCGCGCGCGGCGGCGAGCTCCCCATCGGGGTGTATGAAACGCTGGCCTCCGGTCGGCGCCAGCAGGATCGGATGCGGCAACTCCTGTCCCAACAGGTTGACGCGCGTATCGAGCTTGGACACATCCACCAGGATGCGCGGTTTCAGCCGGATGTGATCGTAGGCTTCGCGATTCCAGCCCAGCGTGATCTCGTCCGCGGCGCCGCCTGAGATCCGCTCCCAGGCGCCATGCGAGATGCGGGTTCGTGCGTCGGTTTCGAAATCGAACAGCGAAAGCAGCCGGTCCAGGTTGGAACCGGAAGCTGCCTGCGCGCGCAGCGCGCGCCGCCCCGCAAGGCACGTCACCGCCAGCGAAATGACTTCGCGGCGGGAAGCAGGCATCGGCACGGTGTCTCGGATTATATACGAAGAAGAGGCGGTCACGGCATTTCGCATTTCAGTTTCGGGCTTGGCGCGGCCATATGGTACGATGCTGTTACCGGCCAATTTCATCGCCCGGAGAGGTGGCTGAGTGGTCGAAAGCAGCGGTTTGCTAAACCGTCGTAGGGTCTAAAGCTCTACCGGGGGTTCGAATCCCCCCCTCTCCGCCAGCCCTGACCACCGGCTTCTTCGACAAGGCAGCGTAGCGTTGTGCCTCCGGGCGCATTCTACTGTGCAGCCTATCAACGGTCATTCACAGACAACCGCCCAACTGACGGAAGATGCGAACGCTCTCCAGAACATCGCTATCTCGACTCTCCCAAAGGCGATGTGGTTCCGTGGCTCTAAACTCGAAAGCGATGTTGACGTAATACTCGCTGCAGTACCACGGTGCTGATTCCTCTCCAACCTTGACAAGATCGGCCCACGCACCCCTTGCCTGGCCAACGCAACACATTTGCGTAAACCGTACACCCCTTGTTCGGAAGTAGCTTTCAACTTCATTTCGGGTCAACCCGGGTTTTATTTCATTCGAATATTCCTGAAGAGCAGCCTGATATCCGGCCTCTCTTTTCGCTTTTGCATTGGCCCTGCGGTAAGCCCAAATCGTCGCAGCCAACCCGAGAGAGATGACTACGACGGCGATCATCGGGAAACCCCGCTTCATTTACTGATTCAATACCTCCTGCGAATGATAGACGTTTTCCGCAGTCGGCTCATAGCCGCGGCGGGAATTCTGCTTCGGCGATCGGCGGCTACTTCCCATCATTCAGATCCGTGCAGCGGTCATCACTTCAACAGAGATCGGTGGATCGCAGGATGCGACGTGTTCGACGTGGGTTGATCTTGCCTTCTGCAGTGAGACCTACATGGCACAGTTCCGTAATCACCGCTCGTTCTCGTAAAAGTCCGGGGCAATCGCCCACGCAAATCGGCGGATCACTAAGCCCTCCCCCCAACCCTCCTCGTGCCTGGCATCACAATTGCCTTGACACCTCCAACCCATGCATTTTTCAACAACTTCGAGGAGACTCTAGGGGATTTTCACCCTGCGCCAGGGGCATATGACGCTCGACAACCTTATGCGCAATCACCGCTTTGCCCACGGACTTTCCGAAACTCAAGTCGCCGTTCTCGCCGAACTCGCCTCGGAGGTAACCTTCGAGGAGGACGAACTGATTCTGGTCGAGGGCCAACGATCCAAGTCCTTCTATCTGGTTACCGCCGGCAGCGTGGCTGTCGAATTGCGCGCCCCCCGCTATGCGGTCTGCATCCAGGCTCTCGGTCCGGGTCAGGTGTTTGGCTGGTCGGCTCTTCTGGAAGACAATGACACCCTCTTCCAGGTTCGGGCGCGGGAGCGCACCGCCGCTTTGCGCCTGGATGGCAAGGCCCTCAAGGCGGCCTGCCGGAACGATCCGTTACTCGGCATGGAGATCCTCCAACGCGCGCTCCACGTGGTTGCCGGCCGGGTCAAGGCCACCGAGATCCGCTTCGCCGAAATGTGCGGCGTGCGGGTGTAGGCCTACTTGACGCGCGTCACGTCCACCTTGAGGGTAATGGTCTGCCCATCCTGCGAGGTCGTGGCTTCGCCGCGGATGTGGTCGCCCTCGAGCACGAGCTCCAGCTTATAGACCGCTCCGTCGGGCGAACTAACCTCCCCGGTGATCTTGTTGCCGTCGATCTTCCCCTTCTGAATCGGCCACTGTTGATCCTCGCCGGGCCCTGCGGTGCCGGTGATCACCGTTCCGTTCTGCTTCACGATCATGACCGTTTCGCCGCTGTCCCCACTCCCACCGACCATGGTGTAAGTTCCAGTCCATTTCCCCGTGATGTCGGCGGCAAAAGCCGTCATCACCAGGGCAACCAATAGCAAAAAGCACGTGAGTACTCTCATTCAGATCCTCCCGGGAAGAATTACAGACGCGGCCGCGGCCGGAAAGGTTCGGCCTTTTTCTGAGGAATGTGGACCCTGCCACGTCACTCTGTCCACTGCCGCCCTTGTGTAAACGCTCTCAGTCGTGAGATACTAAATTGCAGTGATTTAGGTCTTTTTGTATCAAAGTGGTCACCATGGCGCCAGAACCGCGAGGGGCACAGGCCGGCAACGGTGTGTCGGCCTTTGTTTTCAATGTCATGCGTTTCGCCACGCACGATGGGCCGGGCATCCGCACCGCTATCTTCTTTAAGGGCTGCCCGCTCTCCTGCTGGTGGTGCCATAACCCCGAAAGCCAGAGCTTCCTGCCCGACCGGCTCTATTTCGAAGAGCGTTGCCGCCATTGCCTGGATTGCGTCGCGGAATGCCCGGAGCACGCCATCCACGAGGTCAACGGGTTCGTTTCGACATCGGACGCCTGCACCTACTGCGGCCACTGCACCGAGATCTGCATGGCCGAAGCGAGGCAGATTGCCGGGAAGCGCTATACGCTGGATGAGCTCCTGGCAGAGGTCGAACGGGACGTTGTCTTCTTTGACGATTCGGGCGGTGGCGTCACGCTCTCCGGCGGCGAGCCGTTGTCGCAACCGGTTTTCGCAGCGGCGTTCCTCGAAGCCTGCCGTAAGCGAAGCATCTCCACCGCCATCGAAACCTGCGGGTTCGCCCAGCCGGGCACGTTCCTCAGCGCGGCGCTCCTCGCGGACCTCGTCCTGTTTGACCTCAAGCTCGTGGATCGGGAGAAGCACCGCTTGCACACCGGTGTCTTCAACGATCTGATCCTTCAGAATCTGGAGGCGCTGGTGGCGCGCGGACGGGCGGTAGTAGTCCGTATCCCCGTCATTCCGGGAATCAACGATGCCGAACAGGACATCGCCGATTTCGCCGCTTACCTGGCGAGTGTGCGTTCAAAGGCCGTCGAGTTGCTGCCATATCACCGCATCGGCGCCGACAAATACCGGCGCCTGGGACTACCCTACAAGCTTGCTGACACGCCGCAGCCCGCGGCGGCCGATCTCGCGCATTTCAGTGATGTTCTGACGCGGGCCGGTTTGAATGTGATAGTTGGAGGTTGATCATGACGGAACGAGTCGCGAAACTGCGCCAAGCCAGCCTGGACACCAAGCCGTGGCTCTCACTGGAACGTGCGAAGCTGATGACCGACTTCTACCGCGAGGCCGGACCACTTTCCCCGCAGGTTCTGCGCGCCAGCGCCCTGCAGTACATCTATGAGCACCGCAGCATCTATATCGGTGCGGAAGAGCTGATCGTAGGCGAGCGCGGCCCGCGGCCGAAGGGCACGCCCACTTACCCGGAGCTCTGCTGTCACACCATGCAGGATTTCGAAATCCTCAACACGCGCGAGAAGATCTCGTATTGCGTGGACGACGAGGCCCGGCGCATTCAGAAAGAGGAGATCATTCCCTTCTGGCAGGGCCACAGTATGCGCGACCGCATCTTCGCCGAAATGACGCCGGAATGGAAGAACGCGTACGAGTCCGGCATCTACACCGAGTTCATGGAGCAGCGCGCGCCCGGCCACACCGTCCTGGGCGACGTGATCTATCGCAAGGGGCTGCTCGATCTGAAACGCGAAGTGGCGGACAGTATCGCGCATCTCGATTACTTGAAAGACCCGCTGGCGTACGACAAAGAGCAGGAACTGCGCGCCATGGCGATCGCCGCCGACGCCACCATCCGCTTCGCCGAACGGCACTCTGAGAAGGCGGCCGAAATGGCTGCCGCCCAGACCAATCCGCGCCGCAAGGCCGAGTTGGAAAAGATCGCCGACGTCTGCCGCCACGTGCCCGCGCATGCCCCGCGGGACTTCTGGGAAGCGCTGCAGGCTTATTGGTTCACGCACCTCACCGTCATCACCGAGCTGAACACCTGGGATTCCTTCAACCCCGGCCACCTGGATCAGAACGTGTACCTGTTCTACCAGCGCGATCTCGATAGCGGCAAGCTCACCCGCGAGGAAGCCCGCGAGCTCTTGCAGTGCTTCTGGGTGAAGTTCAACAACCAGCCGGCGCCACCCAAGGTCGGCGTCACCGCCGCCGAGAGCGGCACCTACACCGACTTCTGCAACATCAATACCGGCGGTCTGAAGCCGGACGGATCAAGCGCGGTAAACGATCTCACCTACCTCGTGCTGGAAGTGATCGACGAGATGCGCCTCCTGCAGCCCTCGTCGAACCTGCAGCTCAGCAAGAAGAATCCCGACCGGTTCCTGAAGCGCGGCCTGGAGATCGTGCGCAAAGGCTGGGGACAACCTTCGATCTTCAACGCCGACATGGTGGTGGAGGAACTTTTGCGTCAGGGCAAGTCGATCGAGGACGCGCGAGCGGGCGGAACATCCGGATGCGTGGAAACCGGAGCGTTCGGCAACGAAGCCTATATCCTGACCGGCTACTTCAACCTGCCGAAAGTGCTGGAGATCACGCTCAACAACGGCATGGACCCCCGCACCGGAAAGAAAGTCGGGATCGAAACCGGCGACCCGCGCACCTTCGACACCTATGAAGACCTGGTGGCCGCCTTCCGCCGGCAACTGCACTACCTGGTCGAGGTGAAAATTCGCGGCAACCAGGTGATCGAGCGGCTGTATGCACGGCTCATGCCCGCGCCCTATCTGTCCCTGCTGGTGAACGACTGCATCGCCAAGGGCCGCGACTATAACGATGGAGGCCCGCGCTACAACTCTACCTACATCATGGGTGTCGCGCCGGGAACCTGCACCGACAGCCTGGCGGCCATCAAGTACCACGTCTTCGACCACCAGAACCTGACGATGAGCGAACTGCTGGAAACGCTGCGGGTGAATTTCGAGGGCCACGAGAAGACTCGCCTGATGCTGTGGAACAAGACGCCGAAGTACGGCAATGACGATGACTACGCCGACCAGATCCTGGAGCAGGTCTTCGACATGTTCTTCGACGAGATCAACGACCGGCCAAACACCAAGGGTGGTTCGTACCGCGTCAACTACCTCTCCACCACGTGCCACGTCTATTTCGGCTCGGTCACCGGCGCGACCCCCGACGGCCGCAAAGCTTACGAGCCGCATTCCGACGGCATCTCGCCCGCCCAAGGGGCCGACCGCAAGGGACCGACCGCGGTGATCCAATCAGCCGCCAGGATGGACCACGCGCGCACCGGCGGCACGCTGCTGAACCAGAAGTTCACGCCCAAGGTGGTGGAAGGTGAAGAAGGCATCGACCACCTGGCGCACCTGGTGCGCTCCTACTTCAAGCTCGACGGCCACCACATTCAGTTCAACGTGGTGACCGCCGAGACGCTGCGCGAAGCGCAGAAGTGTCCTGAGAAATACCGCGATCTGATCGTGCGTGTAGCCGGATACAGCGACTACTTCTGCGATCTCACGCTCGCGCTCCAGAACGAAATCATCGCCCGCACCGAGCAGACCGCGTTCTAAGTGGGTAAGCCTCTGGCTTGCCCAGGTAAGCCTCCGGCTTGCCCATCTTGCCCGCGGCAGACCTCTGCTTCGCCCGCGCCATCCGCTATAATCCGGACCATGTTCGTCGTCCACAGCCTGCCGGTTGCCATTCTCTTCTGCGTCATCACCATGCTGGGCTGGGGCTCCTGGGCCAACACCCAAAAGCTGGCCGGCAAGGAGAAGTGGCCCTTCGAACTGTTCTACTGGGACTACGCCATCGGCGTCCTCCTGTTCAGCCTGGTTTTTGCCCACACGCTCGGCGCCTTCGGCTCGTCCGGCATGGGAGCCAAGGAGAACATGCACGCGGCCGACGTCAGCTTCGTGATTCCGGCGCTGGTAAGCGGCGCGATCTTCAATCTCTCCAACATCCTGCTGGTGGTGGGAATCGATGCGGCCGGCATGTCCGTAGCCTTCCCGGTGGGAGTCGGGCTGGCGCTGGTGATCGGCACGGTGGAAAGCTACATCGGCACACCCAAAGGCGATGCACCGCTGCTCTTCGCCGGCGTGGCGCTGATCGTGTTTGCCATGGTGATGTCGGCGGTGGCGCACAGCCGCCTGCCGCATAGTGGCGCCAAAAGCCCGTTGCGCGGCTTGATCTTCTCGGTTATCGCCGGCTGCATCATGGGCTTCTTCTATCCCCAACTGATGCGCTCCATCTCGCCCAACTTCAACACCACCGACATCATGCCGGGCATGTTGACCCCCTACGTCGCCCTGATGGTCTTCGCAGTGGGCGTGGTGGCGAGCAACGTAGTCTGCAACACCGTATTCATGTGGGCCGGCGGCGTGACTTACGCGGCCTACTTTCGCGGCTCCGTGCGGCTGCACGCCATCGGCATCCTGGGAGGGTGCATCTGGATGATCGCCCTCAGCTTCAACGTGCTGGCCTCGAGCGTGGCCGGCCCGGCGATTTCGTACGCGCTCGGCCAGGGCGCCACGCTGGTGGCCGCGCTCTGGGGCTTGCTGATCTGGCGTGAGTTTCGCGAGGCCCGGCCCGGCGCCAACAAGTACATCGTACTGATGCTGGCAGGATATGCCGGGGGACTGGTGCTGATCGGCGCGGCGTCGCAATAGCCGGCTGGCGCATTACCGCTCACACGGCAAATACTCCTGCGCCAGCTCTTCAAACTCCCGCGGCCGCACCAGCCGGAAGCGGATCTCCGAATCCGAGAGGCCCGCCAGGGCGCGAGCCATTTCCGGCGAGGGGACATCCGCGGTCACCACGTGCAGGCGGCCGGTCTCCATCCGGTATGGCAGTACCTTCCACCTTCGCACGGCGTCTGCCGGAAACGATCGGGCGGCCAAGCGATCCACTTCGGCGCCCGCGGGCGCGCCCACTGGAATGCCCGATTGCAGGCTCAAGGCCTGGTACAGGCTTTCCTCGCTGACCTTCCCCATCTGGACCAGGTATTCGCCCAGCCGCACGCCTTTCGGAAGAGTCCGCAGAGCTTCCTCAACTTCCGCGATGGGCAGCGCGCGCAACCGCACCAGCAGTTCTCCCAGACGAGGGCGCGGATACACGTGATCGGTCTTACGCCAGTCGAGGGATTGGCGGCGCAACCGGGCGGCGGCGAATTGCCGGATCGCTGCCAGCGTGGCGGCGAAGTTGACCACGTTGCCCCACAGTTGGCGAGCCGGTCCTGCGGCCGCGAAACGCCACCCGTAAATGCTGCCGCTGCAATATACACGCAGCGCGATCTGGGTGAGCGCCATCCACAACGTGGCGGCGCATAGCCGCGAAACCCACCCTGGTATCTGGCTGCCGAGTTGCCAGGGCTTCCCGCTCGCTGCATGTGCCAGATATCCGGCCGCGCCGTACGCCAGCATCAGGTTGGCGACTGGAGCAAGCAGGTTGCCCACCAGCCCTTTGCGGTCGCGCCAGAACCAGTACAGTTGCCGCCAGCCGCCGCGCCACCCGTGGTTCTGCCAGCCCTGCAGCGCGATCCCGGCCACCCACCGGCTGCGCTGGCGCGTGGCCGCGCGGCGGTTGCGGGGGAAGTACTCGCGCGTGGCCACTGGCTCCCGGTTTTCGAAGCGGAGGGGCAGAAAGACTTGCCGGTACCCCAAACTGTGCAGCCGGAAGCCGTTTTCGTAGTCCTCGGTCAGGCAACCGGGATCGAAGACACGCCCTTCGTGGTTGGCGGCCAAACGTTCCAACGCCGGCCGGGCGAAACCAGTGCCCACGCCGTTCGCGGGAAGAAATCCACCCAGCCGTTGCCGCACCGGAATGTCCTTGGTCTGGAACTCGGCGAATTCGTCGCAGTAAAGACCGTGAGTGATCTCGTGGCCCGGCGTGGCGAGCGGCAGCACCGGCATCTGCACCATGGCATAGTCGCGCGAGAACCAGTTGATCAGCCGCAGCGATTCCGGGTGTATGACGTCCTCCGCGTCGTGCGTCATGACGATCTCGAAGCGGGCGCCGCCGTGGTTTTCGTGTTCTTGCACGCGGCGGTACAACCAGTTCAGGCAATCGCCCTTGGAAGTGGGCCCGTCGCGCGGGCCGAGCACCAGGTGCACACGCTCATGGCGTGCGGCTGCTTCGGCCACCGCTTGCACGGTCGGAGGATCGTTGGGATAGACGCCGACGAAGACGTCGTAGTTGGTGTAGCGGATGGCGGCGAGGTTGTGGTCCAGCATCTGGCCGATGACCCGGTGCTCGCGCCACAGCGGAACGAGCACGGCGATACGGCGCTCCGGAGCCTGCTCCAGTTCCGAATCCGATGGCCAAGGAAACGGCCGGCGCCTGACGAATAAAAAGACAAGATCGATGAACAGGTCGTCCAACCCGCTGAGCACAATCCAAATTGCCAGCGGAACCAGGCACGCCGCCACATATTGGTCCAGCCACACGCGGTACTGTAGTAGTCAAAAAGAGCTGAACCTCTCATTCCGGGCGGAGTAGTAAGCGGGCTATTGGTACCACATGGGCTGGGGTACAAATCCCCAAGAAATGGCGGACAATTGAAAAAGGGCACCGCACTCAGCATCCATGTCATTCTTCACCGTCATCCCCATCGTCTTTGGAGCCAGCCAGCTTTATTGGGTCTGGCGCGGTTACAAGTTCGCCGCGCGGTTCATCCCGTCACGAAGCCAGCGCCTCGCGTTGTGCGTGGCCGCCCTCCTGCTCTGTATCGCCGAGTTCGAGTTCAATTTCGGAAACCTGCGGCACGGCCGGACTCCGGTGCACCTCACTCTGGGCCAGGCGCTGTTCGCCGCTCCTTTCCTCTGGTGGGCGCCCAGTTCGCTGGTGGCTTTCCTGGTGGTCATCCTGCTCGCTATTCCGCGAGGCATCGTCGCGGCCGCGCGTTGGGGAGTCGCCTGGCTGCGCGCGCGGGTCGATGGCGCGGCGATCCAATCGCCCCAGCGCCGCCATTTCCTGGAACGCACCGCGACCGCGGCGGCGGCCGTCCCCTTCGTTGCCGGCGCTTACGGATTGCTCTACGGGCGGCTCAACCTCGAGACTACCGAAGTGCCCATCCGCCTGTCGCGCCTGCCCAAGGCCTTCGACGGCTTCCGCATCTGCCAGCTCTCCGATATCCACATCGGGCCCTTCATGCCGGTGGAGGAGATTCGCAGATACGTCGCGATCGCCAACGCTCTGAAGCCAGACCTCACGGTGCTCACGGGCGACTTCGTCACCTTCGATCCCAGCCCGCAGCGGGCCGTAGTAGAGGCTCTCTCCGGGCTGCGGGCGCCTTTCGGTGTGTTCGGCTGCCTTGGCAACCACGATGCGTGGGCTCGCGTGGAGGACTCCATCACCGCCCTGTTTCAACAGACGGGCGTCCGCATCCTGCGCGGCGAGGCAGTGCCCATCGTTGCCAGCGGCGAAGCCCTCAACCTGATCGGCGTGGACTTCCAAAGTGCGCACCGGTTTGGTCCTTCAGCCGCCGTGCCAAACCTTCTCGGGAACATCAAGGGATTCGTCCGCCGCGACCAGGTGAATATCCTGCTGAGCCACAACCCCGACACATTCGACCGCGCCGCGGAACTGGGAGTCGATCTGAGCGTCGCGGGCCACACGCACGGCGGGCAACTGGCGCTGGAGTTCATTAGCCCGGAGATCGCGCCCTCGAGATTAGTCACGCCCTACGTAGCGGGCTTGTTCCAAAAGCCCGGTGGCCAGCTCTACGTCAACCGCGGCATCGGGACGATCGGAGTCCCGATCCGTGTCGGCGCGCCGCCCGAGATCACGCTCTACAAGCTGACTCGCGCCTGACCCGATGTGGCGCAGACACTATTGTCTGCAGCGTCGAGACGAGTCTCGACGCCCCGTTCACTCGCAGCGCAACGCCACCGTCGGATCGACCCGCATCGCGCGCCGCGCCGGCACATAGCAAGCGACCGACGCCACAACCACAAGCAGCATGGTGACCGTCGCAAATGTCGCCAGGTCCGTCGCGCTGACGCCATACAGCAGGCTGGACATCAGCCGCGTCAGTCCGAGCGCTCCAATCAATCCGATCGCCACGCCGAAAACCGCCAGCCTCGCGCCCTGTCCGACGATCATGCGCATCACGTCGCGCGGCCGCGCTCCCAGAGCCATCCGGATGCCTATTTCGTGCGTTCGCTGGCCGACCGCATAGGAAGTCACGCCGTAGATTCCAACCGCCGCCAACACTAGCGCCAGGAAAGCAAACACATCCAGAGCCAGGAACGCGATGCGCCGCGCCGAGGTGATTTCCCAGACAATTTCATCCATCGATCTGATGCTGAAAACTGGCTGATCGCGGTCCACCGACCAGATTGCGTTCTTGATTTCGGGCACGATGGCCGCGGCCGGCAAGGCCGTGCGCACCACCAGGCTCATCGTTTGATCGGGGCTTTGCAAAGACGGCAGGTAGATCGTGGGGCGCGGCTGCTGGTCGAAACCGGTGTCCCGCACACCGCCAACGACTCCTACGATTTCGCGCGCCGGCCGCAGCGCATCCGGGATTTGCACGTGTTTTCCAATCGGATCCTGGTTGGGGAAGAGACGGCGGGCCAAGGTTTCGTCAATCACCACGACCCGTGGGTTGTCGCGACTGTCACGGTCGGTGAAGGCCCGGCCGCGAATGAGCGGAATGCCCATGGTGTGGAAGTACCCCGGGCTGATATCTCTGAAATCCGCGGACAGATGCTCGCCGGTTGGGAGCGGCGGCTGCTCCTGGATGACGAAGTAGCCCATGTCCATGTCGTCCTGGGTGAGAGGAACAAGTTCCGCGAGGGCCGCGGCCTCCACCCCCGGCGCCGCCTGAACCTTGCTCAGAAAGTTCTGGAAAACGGCCGCCTGCTGCCAGGGGTCTCTGTACCTGGAGTCCTGAGCGTCATTGGACAGCTTGATCCGCATCGTGAGCAGATGATCGGTCCGGAAGCCCGGCCTGGATGCGAGCAGGCGCGAAAAGCTCTGGAGCATCAGTGCGGCCCCGATTACCAGGACGAACGCCAGCGCTCCTTCGGCAACCACCAGCGCAGCCCCGGGTCCCCGTCCGCCGCGGCCGGGGAGAGATCCCCGTTCCCGTTTCTTCAGCGACTCGTTGATGTCTGACCGCAGGCTCTGGAGAGCGGGAGCCAAGCCGAAGACGATCCCGGCCAGCAGCGAGATGCCCAGGGCGAATGCCAACGCGGCGCCGTCCATGTGAACGCTCGGAAGCAAGACCCGGTCCGCCGCGTTCGGGACGGGAATTCGCGACGGCACGTACCAGGTCAACAGACGGGTGCACCACAGCGCCAGCAGCACGCCGGCGCAACCGCCGAGGAGAGCCAGGAGCGTGCTTTCCGCCAGAAATTGACGCCCCAGCCGGCCCCGTCCGGCTCCTATGGCCACTCGAACGGCCACCTCCCTCTGCCGCCCAATGGCGCGCGACATCATGAGATTCGCCACGTTGGCGCAGGCAATCAGCAGCACGAAGCCCACGGCGCCCAATAGTACCAGCAGCGCGGGCCGGATGTATTCCACGCGCGCGGATTCCAGCGGCACCAACACCGTGCCGAAATCCCTGCGATTCGGGCGCTGCAACGCCATCCCTCGCATGATCACGCTCATCTCCGCCGCGGCCTGCCGCAGGCTGACGCCCGGCTTCAGCCGGCCGAAAACGCCGAGGTCGGAATCCGCCCGTTTCAGCCAGTCGTTATCGAAGGGGACCACCAAGTCGCCCGGAAAGATCGTGCTCAGCTCCGCAGGCAGAACCCCGATGATGGTGTACGGCTCGCCATTCAGTGTCATGCCCCGCCCTACGATCGATGGATCGGAACCGAATCGCCGCTGCCAATAGCTATGGGCCAGGATGATCAAGTTATGCCGCGCGGCTGCTTCCTCCAGGCGGAACGTGCGGCCCAGCGCCGGCTTGATCCCGAAGAAGTCGCCGAAATTCGTGGTGACGCGCAGGCCCGCCACCTGTTCCGGTTCACCGCCGCCCGTCACCGTGCCGGTGCCGTGTTCGAAAAGGAAAAGATCTTCGAACGACTTGGTCCGCTGCTCCCTCCAATCCAGATAGTCCTGCCCGGTGGGCCCGATTCGGCTCCAGCCGGCCTTCAGATTGCTCACCCAAATCACCACCAGCCGGCTGGAGGCTCGCACCGGCAATGGCTGCAAAAGCGTCGCCTTGACCAACGTGAAGATGGACGTACTGGTGGCGATACCCAGCGCCAGCGTGAGCACGGCGAGAGCCGTAAAGCCCGGATTCTTGCGCAGCATGCGGATGCCGAAGCGCGCGTCTTGCAGCAGGGTCTCGAGGAAATGCGTGCCCAGCGCTTCGCGGCATTCCTCGGTGTATCGTTGATAGCCGCCGAACTCGATCCGCGCGCGCCGCTGGGATTCAGCGCGGTCCAAACCCGATCGCTCGAGATCGTCGGCGCGGTCCCGAAGATGCGCCTGAAGTTCCTCATCCATCTCGCCCTCAACCCGCGACCGGCGCAGGAGCGCAGAGGCAAGGGAGCGCAAGGAGGTCAAGACCTTCATGCTCCCTCCGGCCGCGCGCGGAGCGCGGACGCCATGGCAGCCACCAGGCGGTTCCAGCCGTCGGCTTCCTCGCGCAAACGGTTGCGGCCGGCCGCGGTCAGCTCGTAGAACTTGGCGCGGCGATTGTTGTCGGAAGTGCCCCAGCTTGCCTTGAGCAGTCCCTGGCGCACCAGCCGAAACAACGCCGGATACAGAGCGCCCTGCTCGATGAGCAGCGCCTGGCCGGAAATCTGCGCGATGCGCAGCAGAATGCCGTATCCGTGCAACGGCCCGAGCGACACCGCCTTCAAAATGAGGAGATCGAGAGTGCCGGGAAGAATCTGCGCTTGCTCAGGCATTGCGCCCTCCTAAGACGATTAGGAGTCTACCATGGTCTCTCCTAAGTTGTCAAGGAAAGGGCTGGGGCGGCATGGGGCGGCACAGGCCGGATCACCGGGCGGCGGTCTCCGGATTCCACTCCCGCAAACGGTTATCCAACCTCTCCACCAGGGCGTCCACAGCGGCCTCCCTCCGAAAATTTTGCGCTGCATCGGGTTTTCAGCCTTGCCAGCGCGTTCGTGGGGCTTTTCGGATCCACGGTATGTTGTGAACAAGCCTCCGACCAGTCAACGATCCCCACTTGGACGGCGATTGTTTATTTGACCGCCGTGATTCCCTCGATCATGCGGTAAAAGGCGCGCAGGTCTTCATCACGGCCGGAGAAGCTTGCGCGAATGTGGATTTTTCCACATTTACCACAAATAACTCCTTTACTCCCAAACTGTTAACCGAGCCCGATTTCGGACTCAGCCCTTCCCGCGTGCTATTGGTTGAATCAAAGGCCACACCCATGTCTCAACCCCGAACCGGCATGTCGAACCAGCAATTCGCTCCCCGCCGCGCCTGCGAGCGATTCGATCCTCCGGAGTCGCAACATGCAAAATTACCAAACGAACCCATTTCAGCGGCCCAACCAAAAGAAAACGAATCTCTTACTGTAATCCAAACGAACCCATTTGTTCGCCTTTTCGCCGCCTCACATCCTCGATATCCTGAAGTCAATGCGTTCTTTGCTGGTTCTCTCCGCCGTGCTCCTCGCCGCCTGCTCGCCAGCGCCTCCACCCCTCGAGAAAGCCAAAGCGGATCCGACCGCGGAACCCTGGTACAGCCAAACCGTCGACCAACTCGCCGCCATGACCCGCGACGCCGGGAAACTCCTCGGGAGCGGCCAGTCAGACCAGGCGGCCGCAATCATCACCCAAGGACAGCCTCTGCTGAACCGCCTGCTTTCGGTCCCGCACCCCACACTCGCCGCAATGGAGGGGGTCTCCGATCTCGATCAGCTCTACGGCCAGATGCTGCTCGGAAACCACTACTACGGTTCCGCCCGGCTCCTCTTCCAGAAGAACGTCACCCGCTGGCGAACCTGGAAGCCCCAGACCCCCGAAACAGCCCGCCGCCTCAAACTCGCCCTGTCCGCGATCGCCGAATGCGATCGTCACATCGAGTAGTGCGGAAGTGGGATAACGCTCCTGCGTTGTCCCCGCGAGAGAAGCTCGCCGCTCTTCCCGCTCACCCACCCCGCCGATGGTATGCTGAGAACTTGATTCTCATCGCCTCGCCCCGTTCCCTGCTTTTCTTTGCCGTCGCTACCATAGCCGCCGCGCAACCCTCCGTGCTCCTCGACACCATGTCTCAGGAGCTCACCCGCAATTTCACCATCCTGAAAGAAAAGGCTGACCCGCCGCCTTACTTCCTCAGCTACGAAATCACCGAGCTCGACGGCCACTCCATCTCGGCGTCCCTGGGCGCCATGGAATCCGTCAGCGGCGGCAAGAGCCGCACCCTGGATGTCTCCGTGCGCGTGGGTTCGCCGCACGTCGACAACTACCACCGCGTCCGTGGCTCCTCCGGCCAATTCACCTTCGGCGCGCCCCTCACGTTTGAGGATAACCCCGCTTCCATCAAGCAACGCCTGTGGCTGGATACCGATCGCTCCTATCGCGCCGCCGCCGAGCGCCTGATTCGCATCAAGACCAACACCGAAGTGAATGTCGCCGCCGCCGACAACTCCGACGATTTCTCCAGCGAGCCGCCCTCCGTCTCGGTACAGAATCCGGCTCCCCTGAAATTCGACGAAGAAGCCTGGAAAGAGCGCATCCGCAAGCTATCCGCCCGTTTCGGGAACTATCCCAGCGTGCTGAACTCGCATGTCTCCGTCGCGGCCCAGAACGACGTCCGCTACTTCGTCAATACCGAAGGCAGCCGCATCGAGTGCGGCCGCGGCTTCGCCCGCGTCATGATCTCCGCGTCCGCCAAGGCCACCGACGGCACCGACCTCAACACCTTCGACACCTTTGAAGCCGTCGACCCCGATAGCCTCCCTAACGACAAGGTCCTGCTGGCGGCTATTGACCGCGTGGCCAACGATCTCGTTGCCCTACTGAAAGCGCCTGAAGCCGAACCCTTCGTCGGTCCGGCCATCTTTTCCGGACGCGCCGCCGGCGTCTTCTTCCACGAAATCTTCGGCCACCGCGTCGAAGGCCACCGCCAGAAAGACGAAAACGAAGGCCAGACCTTTACCAAGAGCGTGGGCACGAAGGTGTTGCCCGATTTCCTCTCCGTGCTGTTCGATCCCACCCGGCGCAAGATAGGCGGCGTCGATCTGAACGGCTGGTACGATTACGACGACGAAGGCGTAAAGGCCCGTCCGGTTCTGGCCGTCGAAAACGGCGTGCTCAAGACGTTCCTCATGTCGCGTTCGCCCATCAAGGGCTTCAATCAGTCCAATGGCCACGGCCGCCGTCAGCCCGGCCTCGAAGTAGTTTCGCGGCAGTCCAACCTGATCGTGGAATCGTCCAAGGCGGTCTCCGACGCGCAGCTCCGCCAGATGCTCCTCGACGAGGTGAAGAAGCAGAACAAACCCTACGGCCTCTATTTCCGCGATATCACCGGCGGCTTCACCACCACCGCGCGCGCCGGGTTGCAGGCCTTCAAGGTGATCCCCATCGTCGTCTACCGGGTGTACGCCGACGGCCGCCCGGATGAATTGGTCCGCGGCGCCGATATCGTGGGCACGCCCCTGGCCAGCTTTTCTAAGATTCTGGCCACTTCGGACAAGTCGGAAGTCTTCAATGGCTACTGCGGCGCCGAATCCGGCAGCGTGCCAGTGTCCGCGGTCTCTCCCGCCATCCTGGTTTCCGAAATTGAAATCGAAAAGAAGGCCAAATCGAACGACCGGCCTCCGCTTCTTCCCCAACCCACGGACATGGAAGGTAAAGGAGCGGCGAAGTGAGAACGCTTCTTCTAGGCTTCGCCGCCGCCGCAGCGGTGCTTCTGGTGACCGCCCAGACGCCGCCGCCCGCCACCGACCCGATCCTCCAGGCCATGCACGACGAGGTCGCGCGTTCCTCCAAGCTCCAGCTCCCCAATTTGGAACCTCCCTACTTCGTCGAGTACGTGGTTGACGAGGAGGACAACTTCAGCGTGTCCGCCAGCCTCGGAGGCCTGCTGGCAACCCGTCACGACCGGTTCCGCGAGCCCGAAGTCCACGTCCGCGTGGGCGACTATAAGTTCGACAACACCAACTTCGCCGGCGGCGGCTTCGGCGGGTCGCGCTACGATCTCGGCAGCTTCCCGCTCGAAGATGCCTACGCGGTCATGCGCCGCTACTTCTGGCTGGAAACGGATTCCGCCTATAAGTCGGCGGTCGAAGCCGTCTCCCGCAAGCGCGCCGCCATGCGCAATATCAACCAGAACGACCAGCTCGACGATTTCGCTCACGCCGAGCCCGTTCACTATGTGCGCGAGTTCGGCCGCCTGGCCATCGATCAGCGCTCCTGGACCGATCGCGTGCGCACGCTCTCGGCGATCTTTGCGCGTTACCCCGAAGTGCGAACCTCCGCCGTCGAATTGGAATCGGCGGAAGGCGGTTACTACGTCGTCAATTCCGAAGGCACCGAAGTGAAGGCGCCCGAGAATGTAACGTTCCTGCGCGTGCGGGCCTCCGCCCAGGCTCCCGATGGCATGGCCTTGCGGGACGCCGTCATGTTCCATTCGCTCGACGTGGCGCACATGGCCTCCGACGCGGAAATGACGCGCGGCGTCACCGCTGTCGCGGAGAACCTCGCGGCCCTGGCGCGCGCGCCCAAGGGGGAAGACTACAGCGGCCCGGCGCTCTTTGAGAACGTCGCTGCCGCTCAGGTTTTCGCCGAACTATTGGGGAAGAACCTCGCCCTCACGCGCCGTCCCGCGGGCGGACGCGGCGGGGCTGGGATCGCCGGTGAGTTCGAAGGCCGCATCGGCTCGCGTGTTCTGCCCGATACCTTCGACGTGGTGGACGACCCGACTCAAAAGGAATGGCGCGGCCGCCCGCTCTTCGGCTCCTACGACGTCGACCGCGAGGGCGTCATGGCCAGGCCCCTTCATCTCGTCGAGAAAGGCGTACTGAAAGGCTTCCTCCTCACGCGCCAGCCCGTACGCGGATTCGAGGGTTCCAACGGCCGCGCCCGCCTGCCCGGCGCCTTCGGCGCGGACATTCCCGAAATCAGCAACCTGTTCGTCAGTCCCAGCGACACTGTTCCCGCGGCCGAGTTGAAGAAGAAGCTGATCGAGCTGATCCAGACCCGCGACAAACCCTATGGCATCCTCGTCCGCAAGATGGACTTCCCTTCTACCGCCGCGCGCGACGAAGTAGTACGAATCCTGCAGGGTGCACAGGGCATCCCGCACCCCGTCAGCATGCCCACCTTGGTATACAAGGTCTACCCCGACGGCCGCGAGGAGCTCGTGCGCGGCCTGCGTTTCCGCGGCTTCAACGCGCGCTCCCTGAAAGATATCCTGGCCGCGGGCGACGATCCGGCGGCCTTCGAATTTCTGGACAACAGCGCGCCTTTCGCGCTGGTCGATGGCGCGCCGTTCACCGCCGAGACCTGCGTGGTGGCGCCGTCCATCCTGATCGACGACCTGGAGCTGCATCCGCTCGAGGATGAGCTTCCCAAGCTGCCGGTGGTGCCGGCCCCGGGGTCGTCGCGGTAAGGTACGGCCGTGCGCCTGCTGGGCCGCTACGTCTTCCGCGAGATCCTCACCAGCTCCATTCTCGGCACGCTGCTTGCCAGCTTCGTCATTTTCCTGCACGGCGCCGATACCCTCTTCAAACTGCTGGTGGGCAGCAATGCCGGTCCCCGCACCGTCCTGACGCTGCTGGCATTGGCGTTTCCGCCGGTCCTGCCCGTCACGATCCCCTTCGGCGTGCTGATCGGAATCCTCATCGGGCTGGGCCGCCTCTCGGCCGATGGCGAAATCGTAGCCATGCGCGCAGCCGGCGTCTCGAGCCGCAAGGTGATCCCGCCCGTGCTGTTGTTCGCCATGATCGGCGCCGGCCTCGCGGGCTGGGCCTCGCTGCGGTTGACGCCTTACGCCTACAATCAGAGCGCCCTGATCATGCGCGAGTTGGCCGCCAACCAGCTCACCGCCAACATCGAGCCGCGCGCGTTCGACGAGAATTTCCCGAACACTATCCTTTACGTCGATGAAGTCCGCCCCGGCCCTCCCGGCGCGCCGGCCCTTTGGCAGCGTATCTTTCTAGCCGACGTCACGCCGCCGGAGCAACGCAAGAAGGATGTTGGAGAAAAGGCCGACGGCCCGCTCATCACCGTGGCCCGTTATGCCGTCGCCGTGTCGGACCCGAAAGGGAACCGCGTCCAGCTCGGCCTGCATAACTACTTCACATACGAAATGGGCAAAGACCAGGTGTCTCACGATCTCGTGGCCGCCACCGGCCAGCAGGGCCTCGAAGCCAAGCCGCCCGAGCAGATCGCCCTGAAACCGCGCGCCATGAGCACGCGGCGCCTGCTGCACTACGACGGGCCCGACAAGATCGAAGCCGCCATCGAATTGCACCAGCGCTTCGCTTACCCGGTGGCCGCCATCATGCTGGCGCTGGTGGGCATCCCCCTCGGAATCGCCACCAGAAAGGGCGGCAAATCCGCGGCCTACGTCATCGCGTTGTTCCTAGGCTTCTTCTGTTACTATCTGTCCTCTTTGGCGCTGGTGAATGTCGCCAGGCAGAAGAGCCTGCCCGTGCCGGTGGCGGCGTGGCTCCCGGACATCGCTTTCGGCGTCGCCGGCATCATTTCCCTTCTCCGCATGGAGCGGCCCGGCGACCGCGACCTCCTGGGCAGCCTCCGTTTCATGTTCAACGCGGTGGTCCGCTGGTTCAAGCCGAAGAAAGGCAAGCCGCAGGAGCGGCAGCGTTTCACCGGATGGCGCATCCCTCTGCTGCCGCAGATCGTCGACACCTATATCCTGTCGAACTTCCTGTTCTACTTCGTGGTAGTGCTCGCCGCGTTCGTCTCGATGATCCTGGTGTTCAACTTCTTCGAGCTCACGGGCGACATGATCCGCCACAACATCTCCCTGCGGACCATGCTCACGTACCTGTTCTTCTTGAGCCCCAAGCTGATTTACGACACGGCGCCGATCTGCGTGCTGGTCGCCGTGCTGGTCAATCTCGGCGTGCTCAGCAAGCAGAACGAGATCAACGCCTTCAAGGCCTGCGGCGTGAGCCTGTACCGCCTTGCGGCGCCAATCCTGATCGTCGGCGCGCTGCTCAGCGGCAGCCTGTTCGCGTTCGATTACTACTACCTGCCGGAAGCCAACCGCACCCAGGACCGCCTGCGCGATGTCATCAAGGGCCGGCCCACGCAAACCTACTACCGCACCGACCGAAAGTGGTGGATGGGGAACGGATTTCGAATCTACTATTATGCCGTGTTCGACTCCACGCAAAAGGTGATGTACGACGCCAACGTCTTCGAACTGAAGCCATCCACGTTTCAATTGGAAAGGCAGATCCGCGCCGAAAAGGCGCGCTGGAATCCTTCCGCCGGCACCTGGGTCTTTGAAAACGGCTGGGAAACCGACTACGAAAGCGACACCGATCGCAACCGCACCGACTTCGTTGCGAAACCATTCCCGGAGCTCAAGGAAGGACCAAGCTATTTCCTGAAAGAATACCTGCTGGACACGCAGATGAACTTTCTGCAGCTCAAGGCCTATATCCGCGACCTGCAGCAGAGCGGTTACGGTTACGACACGGTCAAGCTGCAAGTGAAGCTCTACCGCAAGTTCGCCGACCCGCTCTTTGCCGTGATCATGGCAATGATCGCGATCCCCTTCGGCTTCCTGGTGGGAAACCGCGGCGCGATGACCGGCATCGGGATCAGCATTGCGATCGCTCTTTCCTACCTGGGAGTTGCCCAGGTGTTCGAGAAGATCGGTGAGTTCAACCAGCTCCCGCCCGCCATGGCCGCCGGCGCCCCCGATGTCCTCTTCAGCCTGGCAGGCCTGTATTTCCTTTTGCGGATGCGGACCTGAACCGTGGCCTACCTGTTCCCAATCTCGCGCCCCAGTCTAGGGAAGCGGCGTTTGCCGGTGCAGCAGGTGCAGGATGTTGCCGTCCCCATCGATGAAGAACACAACCGTATTGCCGCCGACCGTCTCCGGTTCGGTCAGGAACCCGACACCCTTGGCTCTCAGTCGTGCAAGCACCGCGCCGAAGTCCGCCACCGCGATCGCCAAATGGCGCAAGCCGGCGTCGCGCATGCCATGCTGTGTGCGCGGGGCCGGACCTGCCTCGATGATTTCAATCATGGATCCGTCGGGCGCCCTCACGAACACCGTGCGGGAATTGGGTGGCTGGAAATTGATTACGAAATCCAGGTGGTCGACATACCACTGCGCCAGGCGAAGCGGGTCTGGGGAAGCAATAGCGGTATGTTCGATGCCGGTGACCATAGCGGGCATTGTAGCAGTGGGCTAATCCAACCACGCTTCCTGCCGCCGCAGCGCCTGCTCCGGCACCGCGCCGAAGCGCCGCTCGCGGCCGCTGAACTCCCGCAGCGCCACGGTCAAATCTGCTGCGCCAAAATCCGGCCACATCCGCTGCGAGAACACCAGCTCCGCGTATGCGCACTCCCAGAGCAGGAAATCGCTGAGGCGTCGTTCGCCGCCAGTGCGGATCAGCAGGTCAACCGGAGGCCCCAGAGCGCATTCCAGCGACTCCCGCGAAAGAGACGCCACGCACCGCGCGGCCGCCAGGATGGCGTCGCGGCCCGAGTAATCGACCGCGATGCGCAGCCACAGCCGCGTCCCTGCGGCCGTCGCCCGTTCCACGCGGGCAATCGCCGCGCACAGCGAATCGCCGAGCCGGTCGCGGCGCCCGATCACTTCCAGGCGAATGCCGTTCTCCACCAGCCGGCAGGCCTCTTTGTCCAGGTATGCCTCGAGCAGGCGCATCAGGGCTCTCACTTCGCTTTGCGGCCGGTGCCAGTTGTCCGAGGAGAACGCGAACAGCGTCAGAATGCCGATGCCCGCGGCGGGGGCGGCCTCCACCACGCGGCGGACGGTTTCCACGCCCGCGCGGTGCCCTGCCTCGCGCGGCAGGCCGCGCGCCAGCGCCCAGCGGCCGTTGCCGTCCATGATGATTCCTACGTGCAGAGTACTTTGAAATGCAAAGTTATAACCCATAAAAAAAGACCCCCCTTATTTATCCCGCATCGCCTGGATGAGAGCTTCCATGTGATCCAGGTACCGCTCCAGCGCCCGACGGCCGGCCCCGGTGAGCCGGTACTCGGTCCGCGGCATGCGGCCTTCGAAGGATTTGCTGCACGACACGTAGGCCGCCTCTTCCAGCTTGCGCGCGTGCACGCTCAGGTTGCCGTCGGTGGTGTCGAGCAGCTTCTTGAGCTCGTTGAAGGTGAGCGACTCGTTTACCGAGAGAGCGCTCAGAATCCCCAGCCGCAGCCGTTCGTGAATCAGCCGGTCGAGTTTGGGCGCGCTGGCCGCCGCCGGCGTGCCGGACAGGCCCGGTTGGAGTTTCTTTTCGCGTCTCGCTGCGTTGGGTTTACCCGCCATATTTCACCGCTATGATCGTTCCAAAAACAACATGCAGTCCGCCGAAGCCGGCCGCCAGCAACACGTCGCCCGAGACCGCCGGGAACAGCAGCGCCACCGCTCCGGCGGCCATGAAACAGGCGCCCATCAGCGGGACCACCCGCACCGACGCCGCGCCGCCCGAAACCACTCCCGCGCCGTACAGCAGCAGCCATGTGCCCGGCAGGCAAACCGTCAGCCCGGCGTGGAATAGCACCCAGGTGAGCACCGCGCCCGCCGCCATGGCCGGAGCGAAGCCAGCCGCAAACTTGCGGCCCGGCCCGGACAGCAGCGGAATGCGCACTTGCCGCGATTTCAACGCCGTCGCGGCAATGCCGATCGACAACGCCACCACGCACTCCAGCAGCCAGACGGCCAACCAGCGGGAAGCGCCGGTGCGCGGGCCGGCGATCCAGGCCGCCGCCAGGGCCGTGGAACCCATCAACATGCCGCCCACGCCGGGCACCGCGGTGAACTCGCCCGCGCGCTCCAGCGTGCGGCGGATGTACCGCAGGTTGTCCATCGCGTGCGCGTGGAGTCCTACCGGTTCCGGCCGCGGGGTCGCCATGTCCACAGCATAGCGCGAACCATGTCCGCGATCAAGTACTTTTCGCCGCAAAGGCAGATGCGCCCGCGGCGCTGGCGGCGTCCATTGCTAAAATATTCGCGTGCCGCAGAAGGTCCCCAAGGAGGAATACACCCGGGCGGACATCCGCCGGCAGTTCCGCCTGACCGAGCGCCAGTTGCGGAGCTGGGAGCGGCAGGAACTGATCCCCGCGGCCGAGTCGTATTCGTTCTCCGACCTGATCGCGGTGAAGACCATCGTCAAGCTGCGGGAGAACCACATTCCCGTGCGGCAGATCGGCCGCGCGCTGCAATCCCTGCGCAGCAAGCTGGATTGGGTGAAGCAGCCGCTCTCCGAGTTGCGCATCGTCTCCGACGGCAAGAAGATCGCCGTCCACGTGGCCGGCCAGAAGATGGAGGCTATCAGCGGGCAGATCTTGTTCGATTTCGACGCCGCCGAACTGGCCAGCGTCAAGAACTTCCCGGACCGCAAAGGAGCCGCCAGCCGCATCCGCGAATCGGAAGCCTGGTTCCAGAAGGGCCTCGATTTGGAGGAGACGGGCGCGCCCGTCGAAGAGGCGATGGAAGCGTACGAGAAGGTGCTGGACCTGAACCCCGAAGCGGCCGGCGCGCTGGTCAACCTGGGAACGATTTACTACCGGCAACGGCGATTTTCCGAGGCCGAGAAGTATTACCGCCGTGCCATCGACGCCGATCCCGAGTATCCGCTGGCCCAGTTCAACCTGGGTAACCTCTACGACGAGCAGGGGCGCGTGGGCGAAGCCCTCACCTATTACCGGCGCGCCCTGGAGCTCAACCCCAACTACGCCGACGCGCACTTTAACCTGGCGCTGCTCTCCGAGCGCATGGGCGATGCTCTAAAGGCCGTGCACCACTGGAAGGCGTATCTGAAGCTGGACAACTCGGGACAGTGGGCGGACATCGCGCGGCGGCAGTTGGAGAGGCTGCGGCAGGCGATGATCCGATAGACCAGCATTGTCCGCCTGACCGGCGCTGTTATCCTATAGATCTTGGAGCGTTACTTTTGAAGCGGATTGGTTTGGCTTTTCGTTGTTTTCTTAACATTCTGTTCGGCGGCGAGTTATCGAAGGAAGTCCTTGCGGCGCTCAACCTGGCGAAACGGGCGGCGGCGCCGGAGAAGCCCGTGGCGGCGCCAGTGGCGCGCACGCCCTCCGATGGCGCGCTGCAAATGCTCGGCATCCTGCAACGCGATTCGCGCCTGGTGGACTTTCTGATGGAGGACATCGCGTCGTTTTCCGACGACCAGGTGGGCGCGGCGGTGCGCGAACTGCACGACCAGTGCCGCGATTCGGTGGCGCGGTACGTGACGCTGCAACCGGTGATCGATGGCGTCGAGGGCACTTTCGCCAAGGCGCCTTCGAGCGACCCCAACGTGGTGAAGTTCATCGGCAACGTCCCCGCCAAGCCGCCCTCGGGCGGTACGCTGCGGCACAAAGGGTGGCGCGCCGCCAAGGTCGATCTGCCGGCGCTCGCCGCCAAACAGGACGCCACCATCGTCGCGCCCGCGGAAATCGAAATTGAGTAAGAAGACGCAGACTCCCAAGTACGTGGTCGGGATCGACCTGGGCACCACCAACTCGGCGATCGCCTACGCGGAGATTCGCGCGGACGCGGACCAGTTCGCGCCCGCCAACGTGCAATTGCTCGCGATCCCGCAAATGGTGAATCCGGGCGAGGTGCGCGACGAGAGCCTGTTGCCTTCGTTCCTGTACCTGCCTGGCGACACGGATTTTCCGGCGGGCACCCTCGCGCTCCCCTGGGACGCGGAACGCGGTTTCGTCGTCGGCCACCTGGCGCAGAAGCGCGGGGCGGAGAACGTGGGACGGCTGGTTTCTTCCGCCAAGTCCTGGCTCTCGCACACGGGCGTGGACCGCACCGCGGCGCTGCTTCCGTTTCGCGCGCCGGATGGCGTGGCAAAGGTTTCGCCAGTGGAAGCCAGCCGCCGGTATCTCGATCATCTCCGCGAGGCCTGGGACGCGAAGATGCCGGACGCGCCCTTTTCCGGCCAGCAGGTGCTGGTGACCGTGCCGGCGTCGTTCGACGCCGTGGCGCGCGAACTGACGCTGGAGGCCGCCAAGCAAGCCGGCTACAAGAACATCACGCTGCTGGAAGAGCCGCAGGCGGCGTTCTATGCGTGGATCGAGCGCCATTCGGACTGGCGCGAGCGTGCGCGGCCGGGCGACCTCATCCTGGTCGTGGACATCGGCGGCGGCACCACCGATTTCACGCTTATCGCGGTCACCGAGTCGAACGGCGAGCTGGCGCTCAACCGCGTGGCGGTGGGCGATCACATTCTGCTGGGCGGGGACAACATCGACCTGGCGCTGGCCGGCGCGGTTTCAGCTCGGCTGGCAGAGAAGGGGACGCGCATCGACAGCCGGCAGTTGCAATCCCTGTGGAACAACTGCCGGGCGGCCAAGGAAAAGCTGCTGGAGCCAGGTTCGCAAGCCAAGGAGCTGCCGGTCACGATCCTCGGCAAGGGCACGGGTCTTGTAGGCGGCACGATCAAGGCCACACTCCAACGCGCCGACATCGAGCAAGTTCTGACGGCCGGCTTTCTGCCGGCAGTCAGCAGCGCGGAGATGCCGGCCATGCAGCGGCGCGTGGGATTGCAGGAGCTGGGACTACCCTACGCGGCCGATCCGGCCATCACGCGGCACATGGCGCGCTTCCTGCGGCAGCAGGCGGCGACCGCCGAACAGGGAGCGGTGCGCCGCGGACCGAGCGGGATGGCTTGCCCCACGCACGTCCTGTTCAATGGCGGGGTGTTAATCGCGCCCATGGTGCGGGAGCGCATCCTGGCGACGCTCGATTCCTGGCTGGCGGAGGAAGGCATGCCGCCGGTCGAGCCGCTCAGCGGCGAAGACCTGATGCACGCGGTGGCGCGCGGCGCGGCATATTATGGCCTGGCGCGAAGCGGGCGAGGCGTGCGCATTCGCGGCGGCGTGCCGCGCACGTACTACGTCGGAGTAGAAAGCGCGATGCCGTCGGTGCCAGGGTTCCCCGCGCCGCTCAAAGCACTGGCAGTCGTCCCGTTCGGAATGGAAGAAGGCACCGAGGTCGCGGTTCCCGGTCGCGAGTTTGGCCTGGTGGTGGGACAGCCGGCGGAGTTCCGGTTCTTCACATCGACCGCGCGCAAAAACGATAAGCCGGGCGATGTGGTGGAGGACTTCGGGGACGAACTCGAAGAACTGTCGCCGATGGAGGTCAGCTTCTCATCCGGCGAAAGCTCTTCGGAGGTGGTGCCGGTGTCGTTCCAGACGGTGATCACCGAGACCGGCGTGTTGCAACTGTGGTGCGTGGCGCGGGATGGACGGAAGTGGAAGCTGGAGTTTAATGTGCGGGAGAAGGGTGTTAGGGTCGCGAGTTAGAATTCACCGCCGAGGCGCCGAGACGCCGAGAAGAAGGCACAGGGAACTGGTTCAGTAGAGCGGGAGTGTTACAACCAACGCGCCGCTTTTACTATCTTTGCCTCCGCGTCTCCGCGTCTCGGCGGTGAGTATTGATTTATGAAAATCGGGATCGATCTCGGGACTACGAACTCGGCCCTGGCATACATCGACGAGCGCGAGGGCGACGACCGCGATTTCCCTCCGCTGCATATCTTCGACACTCCGCAACTCGTGGCGGCGGGACGCGTGGAGGCGCGTCGCACGCTGCCTTCGTTTCTGTTCCTGGAGGACGGGCAGCCGGTGGGGGTGTACGCCCGCGAACAGGGCGCGCTCATCCCGACGCGGTTGGTGCATTCGGCCAAGTCGTGGCTCTCGAACCCCGATGTAGACCGCACGGCGAAGATCCTGCCCTGGGATTCGCAGGAGACCGGGCGCGTGATGTCGCCGGTGGAAGTTTCGGCGCGGTTCATCGCCAAGTTCCGCGAGGAATGGGACCGCGCCAAGGGTGTGCCGCTGGCGGACCAGGACATCGTGCTCACCGTGCCGGCGTCGTTCGACGAAGAGGCGCGCGAACTCACGGTAATGGCGGCGCGCGATGCCGGCCTCGAACGGCTGACGCTGCTGGAAGAACCGGCGGCGGCGTTCTATTCGTGGATCGCGAATAACCTGGCGCAGTCGCGGAAGAAGTTGTTCGACGGGCAGATCGTGCTGGTGTGCGATGTCGGCGGAGGCACCAGTGACTTCAGCCTGATCCGCGTTTCGCGCGATGGCGACCTGGTGGACTTCACCCGCACCGCGGTGGGGAAGCACCTGCTGCTGGGCGGCGACAACCTGGACCTCACGCTCGCATGGCTGGTGGAGACCAAGCTGGGCGTGCCGCTCTCCATCCGGCAGCGCAGCGGGCTGCGGCGGCAGTGCTCGGCGGCGAAGGAGAAGCTGCTGAACGATCCCAGCTTGAATGGCGTGGAGATCACGGTGCTCGGGACTGGTTCGGCGCTGATCGGCAAATCGCTCAAAAGCGAGATCCTGCGCACTGAGGCGCTGGAGCTGGCGCTCGAAGGCTTCCTGCCGTTCACCGAGCGCGGGGAAGGACCGAAGGAGGAAAAGCGCAGCCTGTTCCGCGAGCTCGGTCTGCCGTACGTCTCCGACCCCGCTGTAACGCGCCACCTGAATGCGTTCCTGGAACCGGCCGGGCAGGCGCCGGACGCCATCCTCTTCAACGGCGGCTTCTTCATTCCGGAGATACTGCGGCAGCGCGTGGCGGACGTGGTGGGGCAATGGTACGGGCGGCGGCCGGAGATCCTGGAGAACAGCGAGCTGGACCTGGCGGTGGCGCGCGGTGCGGCCTACTACTCATACGTGCGGTCGACGGGCAGCGGCGTGCTGGTGCGCGGCGGGCTGCCGAGGACGTACTTCATCGGGCTGGGGGAGCCGCGGGCGGGGAAGTTCTCCGCGGTGTGCCTGGTGCCGCGCGGCGCGGAAGAAGGCGCGGCGGTCGAGATCGACAACGACGCTTTGCAACTGGTGGCCAACCGGCCGGTTTCGTTCCGGCTCTACAGTTCGCTGACGCGGAGCGACGACAAGCTTGGCGACGTAGTGGAGTTCGCCGCGGACGATGCCGACTTGCACATGCACGCGCCGCTGCACGCGGTGATCCGCTTCGGCAAAAAGGCCGAGGAGCGGTTGATCCCGGTGAAGCTGGGAGCGCGGCTGACCGAGATCGGCACGCTGGAGACGTGGTGCGAATCGAAGATCAGCGAGAACCGCTGGCGGCTCCAGTTCGAGCTGCGCAAGCAGGCGGCGCAGCAGCCGGCGGAACGGAAGGCCGCGGCGGTGGTGAGCGAGCAGGCGCTGAAGGCCTCGCTGGGTCTGATCGAAAGCGTGTTCTCACCGACGGCGAAATCGCCAGTGGCCCCGGAGGAAGTGCCGGCGAAGCTGGAGCAGGCCATGGGGCTGGGCAAGAACTCGTGGCCGCTTTCCGCGATCCGGCAGATGGCTGACGCGTTCCTGAACGCGGCCGACGGGCGGAAGAAAAGCCCGGCCCTCGAGATGCGCTGGCTGAACCTGTGCGGCTTCTGCCTGCGCCCGGGCTTCGGATACCCCGGCGACGATTTCCGGATCGAGCAGACGCGGCGGATCTACGCCGGCGGCATCACCTACGGCAACCAGGTGCAGTGCGAAATCGACTGGTGGATTTTTTGGGGCCGGGTGGCCGGCGGGCTGAACCGCAATCAGCAGGCCGATGTGTACCAGCGGCTGTCCGGGTTCCTGCTGCCGCGCGGCAACAAGAAGCCGCAGCGGATCAACGCATCGCTGCTGCGCGAGATGTGGCGCACGGCGGCGAGCCTGGAACTGCTTCCGCTGGGCACGAAGACGGAGCTGGGCGACGCGCTGGTGAAGCGGGTGAAGGCCGGCGATTTCAAAGAGAGCGAGTTGTGGTGCCTGTCCCGCCTGGGCGCGCGCAAGCTGTTCTACGGGCCGATCAACCTGGTAGTTCCTCCGTCGACGGTGACGAGGTGGGCGGAAGCGCTGGTCAATGTCGTGCAGGCCGGCGACGCGCTGGCGGCGATGGCGCGCCGCACCGAGGATCCCACGCGCGACCTGCCGGCAGCGACGCGCGAGACGGTGAAGCGAAAGCTGCAGGGGATGGCGCACGCGGAGCGGCTGCTGGGGGTGCTAGAAGGGGAAGAGGAAGACGAGTCGGCGCTGGGCAGGATATTTGGGGAGGAGTTGCCTTCGGGGTTGGTGATGGTGGAGTGACGAGGGATTCGCTCTGATCTGACGCGCAGACGCGGAGTCGCGGAGAAAATAACAAAATAAAGTCAACACCGGAGAGCGCGGAGGTGGCGGAGGGACATGGACTGGGGGGTCGATTCGATGAACGGCTTGGCCCAATTTTAGCGTGCAGATTTTGTTTTTCAGGGGCAATCGGTCCAGCGGGTCCTTGCGTCTAATTCAAGGTCAGTGGTGTGGATACGCGTTTATGAAGGTGCGAGGTCCCGTTGCTGAGATGCGGATTTGGCCGGGAATTGCCATGTTAGCGCTCATGTTGGCCGCTGCTACGCAGCCTTACGCGCAATCTGATCCGGCGTCAAAATCGTTCGGCGTTGCCTCCGTGAAGCGCTTGCTGCAGCCGAGCGTGAGTAACAGTTCGGGGGGTGGGCCAGGCACCTCAGACCCAGGTCGATGGTGGCGATTCAATGTCACGATGGCCAGCCTGCTAGTACAAGCGTTTCACATTCAGGGGCATGCCATTGTCGGACCTGACTGGCTGGGCTCGAGCTCCGGGCCGCGGTACGACATTGTAGCCACAGTTCCGGCTGGCACGAATCGCAGTGACGTTCCCTTGATGCTTCAAAATCTGCTCGCCGACCGCTTTGGCTTGAAATTCCATCGCGAGCAGCGGGAGATGCCGGCCTACGTCCTCGTGACCGCCAGGAACGGTCCGAAACTCCAACCTTCGGCCGATAGCCCGGCATCCATCGCCGGTCGCGGTGCTTTTCCCGACCTCCCTCAGGGCGTTGCTCCGGACGCTATTCAGGTCGACTCGGCTGGTTCGGTGCGCAGGCTTGCGGCGGGCGCCATGTCGATGGCACAGTTCGCAGACTACCTGGCCGGTCAAAGCGACTTGCCAGTCGTCGACCTCACAGAATTGCCCGGCAAATACGACGTCGTGCTTTATTATTCAACACCGGTCCCAATTTCAACAAACCCGGCAGAAATACCGGCCGACAACGGCCTTGATCTTCGGTCGAATCTCCGAGAGCAACTCGGCTTGGAGTTGCAAACGCGAAAAGCGCGAGTCGATGTGTTGGTAGTTGATCATATCGAGCAAACGCCCTCACCAAACTGATTCTCAGAGTTGGCCGCCCAACCGTCCGCCGACTCCGAGCGGATGCGTAAACACGATGTAACGGTTGCGATCGCTTGCCAATCAGCCACCGATGAACGCGGACTCAGAAAAACAGGTGTGAACGTGTATTCATCCGCGTGAATCGGCGTTTATCCGCGGCGCGAAATCGATCCTGCCCGGCTCCTGGCGTCCGCACCTCAGAGGGCTACTGCATCCGCTTCAGGTCGGGTTCGATTTTCTTGAAGCCGGCGGGGACGGAGAACAGCGAATCGTCAACCGCGGCGGCGGAGAATGCGCTCATCTCCTGCTGCATCTCGAGCAGGGAGCCGGGATTGCCGGAACCCTGCTGCGCGGATCCCTGCTGAGGCGGTGGCTGGTCGCTCGCCTGTTTGCTCCGGCTGATGCCAATGGATTTGCCGAGGAGGCCCCCGAGGGAAGGCCGCTGGGGCGGCGGCTGCTGTTGCTGTTGTTGCTGCGCTTGCGGCTGACTGGTGTTCCCGGAGGGTGCGGCTCCGGGCTGGCCGGGCGCGCCCATGGAGACGGTTCTAAGGACCGGCATGCCATCCAACAGGGCAGACTCTTTCTCCATTTCAGCCATGCCCTTGGCGACGTCGGGACGGGCCATGAACGCGTTGCCGCCGGGGCTCCAGTTGAGCTTTTCGGCCATTCTCTTGCGGAAATCGCGGACTTCGCCATAGCCGGTGACCGATGGAGCAATCCAAACATTGGTGGTGATTGCCATGGTGCCCTGCTGGCCGCTCTGCGGGTCGGTGCTCTGCATTTCCATTTTGACCACCATCTCCTTGGCGTCAAAGCCGGCAATTGGCTTGGTGTTGCCGGTCGGAGTGACGGAGACCTTGAAATCCATGCTGGGGCTGTCGGGGCTCTTCTGATGCATCTTTGCCGACATTTGTTCGAGCATCTGTTTCATTTGCTCGAAGGTCGTGACGCTGTAGGTCTTCTTCTGCATGTCGACGTTGGTGATGGTCTCGGCCGCAAGGTCAATGATGGTGATGTGGGTCTCCGCGCGGGTCGCCATTTTGTCGCCCTTGTAGTACACGGTGGTTTCGATGGGTTCGCGCGCCTGCTTGGAAAAGACGCCGGCCACCTTGAGCATGCTGAGCATCATGCCGCCGGTAATGGTGCTTTTTTCGTGATAGCTGAAGTCGGCAGACAGCGTGGACGCCGCCAGGAAGGCAATGCCTCCGAGGGTTCCGATTCTCCGCAACATAGTTCCTCCTGAAGGACTATCGTATGCTAAGGGCGGCGTTGGCCACAAGATTGGGGGTTGGGTGCGTTGGGTGCCTGAGCTCTTGTTAGGCGGGCCTCCGCTCCCACACGGTCGCGGCTCAGAGGGCGTGGTGCGGCGCGTGATCTTGCTGCTATTTGCCGGACCAGCAGGCGGAGCGCTTGCCGAGAAAGGCGGAGACGCCCTCCTGGGCGTCGGCGGCCAAGGCGTTCAAGGACATCACTTCCTTGGCGTATGCGTAGGCCTTGGGCTGGTCGAGATCGATCTGCGTGTAGAAGGCCTGCTTGCCGATTGCAACCACGAGCGAACTGGCTTCGGCGACTTTGGCTGCGAGTTTCCGCGTGGCGGCCTGGAGCTCGGCGGCGGGGACAACCTGGTTGACCAGGCCCCAATCGGCGGCGGTGCGGGCGTCCACCAGTTCGCCGGTGAGCAACATCTGGAGGGCGCGCTTGCGGCCGATAGCGCGAGTGAGCGCCACCATGGGCGTGGTGCAGAACAATCCGATTTTCACACCGGGCGTCGCGAACGCAGCTTCCTCGGCGGCGACGGCAAGGTCGCACGAGGCCACCAACTGGCAGCCGGCGGCGGTGGCGATGC
>Ga0335081_10000664_pt1 | contig 57072 bp, 51 predicted proteins | sample Lox_Sample_35_FD_206713 | JGI IMG/M metagenome (GOLD analysis project Ga0335081, IMG submission 206713) | Soil microbial communities from Loxahatchee National Wildlife Refuge, Florida, United States - Lox_Sample_3.5 | ecosystem: Environmental > Terrestrial > Soil > Wetlands | place: USA...
AGCGGCGGTGAAGGTGCCATGCGAGCTGCCCGGGGTGATGCCGATGTCGCCGTAGTCGCCATTGATGCCCAGGCTGGGCAGGCGCTCCGCTTCCGCCGCCTGCTTGCCGGCTTCGGCGGCATGCTGCAGGCTGAGCGCCGCCTGGTAATCAGCGCGGTTCTTGTAGGCGGTCGCGAGGGCCTGCTCGAGGGTGATCTCAGGCGCGGGCTGAAAGGGCACCGTATCGGTAAGCTCAAACTGCTGCGCCAGCGGCAGCCCGATGACGCGCGCCAGCTGGAGCTTCTGCTTCTCCAGATCATTGCTTACGGCGACCAGTCTCTGCTGCTGCGCCTGCATCTCCACCTGCGCCCGCAGCACGTCGATGCCGGGGCTCACCCCGGCGCGCTTGAGATCGACCGCCTGGTTGTATAGCGTCTGTGCCGTGTTGAACTGCACCTGGGCGGCGTCGCGGCGGGCCGCGGCCGCCAGCACCTGCAGATAGCTGCCGCCGGCCACCAGCACCACCAACTCACGGGCGTCCCGGTAATTCCAGGTTGCGGCCTGCAGATTGTGGGATTCCTGGCGAGTGCGCTCCAGGGCGTGCAAGTCGAGCACCGGGGCAGTGAGGAAAGCGCGCGCGTCGAACAGGCCAAACGGCCCGACGATGGACGGCAAGCCAGGTATGGTGCCGGGTTTGAGGCCAAAGGCAGCCAGACTCACCTGCTCAGCGGTTTCCGAAAGGCGGGTGTTGAGGTTGGGCAGAAGTTCGCTCAGCGCCTTCCACCGGGCCCCGCGCGCGGCTTCCGTCTGATCCGAGGAGAGCAACAGCCCCAAGTTGTAACGCAACCCGCGATGGATGGCGTCGAGCAGCGAAAGCTTGAGTACTCCTGGCGTCGGGGCCCCGGAGGGCACCCCTCCCAGAAACGGGTTCTGCGGGCCGGAGGCGGCAGAAGCCGGCAGCGTGGGAGCGCCGGTCTGCACTTGCGGGAGGGGCGCGGTAAATCCTGTGCCTTGGGCGAGCGCCCAAGCCGGGGACAGCAGGCTCCAGCCGACCAGCCAGCATTTCCAGGTTGCCGATCGCAGCCAGTGTTGACTTGCGAGCACAGAATTTGGATGCCTGTGAGTCGAAGGATGGCACCGCGGTTCGCGCAAGCTATGCCAACCTCTGCTGGCGCAGGTAGGCGTCCTGCTTCTGCTCCCAGTCGCGGCGCGGAGGGGTGAAGACGTCGATCACCAGCGTGTCTTCCAGGGCTTCGGCGCTGTGCGGGACGTTGGGCGGGATCGAGACCGTTTCGCCGGGACGTACCACCACGTCCTGACCGCTGAAGCTGAGCTTCAGAGCGCCCTGGAACACCGAGGTCACCTGCTCGTTATGGTGATGGTGCTCAGGAACGATGCATCCCTTCTTCAGCTCAAAGCGGCCGAGCGTGAGCTGCGGCGTAGAGAAGAATTGCCGCTGCAGCAAGGGCGTAAGCTGCTCGCGTTCGATCTGGTCCCAGGGAACGGACTTGGGCACGGCTGCCACAGAACACCTCCAGATAAAGGTGACAGTTTACCGCGTCCGAGGCGCCCGTCACATCCAATGGGCCGACGTCACTCGCGGGCGCGATAGATGATCTTCCCAGCGCGCAGGGTGTACTTCACGGCAGTCAGGGCGCGGATACTCTTGGAGGGATCGCCCTCCAAGATGACAAGATCCGCCGGCAGACCTGCGGCGACTTCTCCCAGATGTTTCGACTCTCCAAATCGCTCGGCGGGTGCGGTGGTGAGCGAGGCGAGAATCTGGGGAAAGCTCATGCCCGCCTGGGCCATCAAGGCGTACTCGTCGCCGGGATCGTATTCGATAGCGCCGAGATCGGTCCCGAAGAGCACCGTGCCTCCGGAGGCGACCCAGGCACGCAACTGGCCGACAGCAGTATCGACCAACTGCTCCTGGGCCGATAGGCGATCGTGGCGCAGAAAATACTTCCACAGCGTAAGGGTCGGGGTGAGGGCTACTCGGTGTTCCTTCATAGCCGCAAGGATGGTTTCGTCCCAAGGCCCGGAGCGGGGAGTGGTGTGGGCGACGACATCAACTCCGGCTCGAACCGCGCCCAGCACGTCCGCGCCGGTATTGGGGTGGACAAAAACGGGTTTCCCCACGCGATGGGCTTCGCTCACAGCCGCGGGAATAGCACTCAGCGGGAATGGAGGATTGGGCGGTGGAGGCGGTTGCAGGTGCACTTTGATTCCGTCCACGCCTTCGTCGAGAAGCCTTCTTGCCGCCGCCGCCGCTTGCTCCGGGTTCGTTATTTCAGGCGTCGGGAAGGCCATGAAACCCAGGATGCTGAGAATTCTTTCCGAGGGAACCGCCTTCGGAGCCAGCAGCGGCTCGCCCGTCGAGCGAATTCTCGGCCCCGGCACTTCCCCGGCTTCGATGCGGTCGCGAAGCCGCCGTGTGTTCTCCCACATGGATCCCAGGTCGAAGACGCTGGTGAAGCCGTAGCGCGTGACCATCTCCTGAAGCTGGCGACCGAGTTCGGGCGCCGGGATGCTCCCCACGTTGGCCCACTTTCTCTCGAAGAAGTGGACGTGGTTGTTCCAGAACCCGGCGGTAATGGTGCGGCCCGAGCAATCGAGTCTTTCGGCCCTCTGGGGGATCTCCACCTGCTCCCGGCTGCCCACTGCAGCTATCTTTCCGCCTTGAACGAGCACCACGCCGTCCCGTATGGGCTCCGCGGTGGGATTGACATAGATCGTCCCTCCCACCAGAGCTAAGTACCCATTCCCGGAGTTTGAGGATTGAGCGAAAGCCGCGTTGCCTGTGGGAAGCATGGCTAAGCCAAGGAGGATCGTGAGGATCGGTGGAGCACTCCGCATGTACGTGAACCTGCTGCGCCCCTGCCCGTCCCTACTCCGCATACGCCAACTCCCTTGCCCGCTGCGTGGCCTTGACTACTGCCTTGATCAGCGTCACCCGCAGCTTCCCTTCTTCAAGCTCCAGGATGCCGTCGATGGTGCAGCCGGCAGGTGTGGTGACGGCATCTTTGAGCAGCGCGGGATGGTGTCCGGTTTCGAGCACCACTTTGGCCGCGCCCAGGGCCGTCTGCGCCGCGAGCAGGGTCGCGGTTTCGCGTGGCAGGCCGACCTTCACTCCCGCCTCGGCCAGTGATTCCAGAATGATGTAGAGAAATGCCGGCCCGCTGGCGGAGAGGCCGGTGACCGCGTCCATGTGCTTTTCATCCACCACCACGGTCTTGCCGACGCTCTCAAACAGCGCGCTGGCGGTCTCGATGTGTTTCGCGCTGGCATAGCGGCCCTTGGCCAGCGCGGTCATGCCTTCTCCCACGATGCTGGGCGTGTTGGGCATAGCGCGCACCACGGGCACATCGGCGTCGAAGATCTTCTCGATGCTGCTGGTGGGAACGGATGCGGCCACGGAGATGATCAGTTTATGCGGATCAACCACCGGCCGGATTTCAGCCGCCACCTCGGCTACCACCATCGGCTTCACCGCGATGAGGATGACATCGGCCTGGCGTGCGGCGGCCACGTTGTCGGTGGTGACGACCAGCTTCCACTCGCGGCTCAGCCTGCGGGCACGTTCGGCGTGTTGCACCGTCGCCGACACCCGCTCGCGCGAGATTAAATGATGCTTCAAAAATCCCTGGAGCAGGATGCCGCCGATCTTCCCCGCTCCCAGAACCGCCACCCGCATTTTGGAAAGAGTCTGGGCCATCTACCCTCCGGTTTCCAGTCCGTACACGCCAGTAATGAGCGCTGTTACTTGCTGGGCACGATAGAGAATGGAAAGGGATTTTTCCAGCCTAATCGCGCAGACTCCTGGTCCAAACCCAAACAAGCTTTGCGGAGGCTGTGAAAGTGATTGCACACGCCAGCTCGGTGTGAAGCTGCAAGTGGCTGCCGCCTCGACACTTACCCCTGAGACAAATTGGCACAGTAGCTGCTCAAGCCAGTGGTGTAAGTAAAAAATCTGAATTGTCCTCTCCCGGACGGGTCCCATGATGCAGAGCGTAACGCGGTGGATGGCTTCAGACACAATCGATGACGGCCGCACCGAGTACGGGCCGTTTGCCAGCTCCCTGGAAGCAGAAATCGTGGCCCGCCGGGCAGGCTTCCCTTTCCTGCTGAAGTACGACGTGCAGCTCGGCGAGCATGATGAAGTGCAGGACGCTCGCCTGGTGATCATCGAATTGCCGGGGGTTGCACGGCGCAATGACTTGCTGTACACCCGTTGCGCCACCTGCGGAGAATCGGCCAGCCACTCCAAGATCCGCCAGGCCGAGCTCTGGTCCGACATCCACGAGTTCGAACATCTGCGTCACAAAGTGCGTTTCTTCGTGCGCACCGAGCGCGAAGGTCTGGTGGAAATCGCCACCTGGCGCAGCGCGCTACCTTCGCCCGCGGCGGAGTAGAGTATGCGAACGCAACTCGCGCTGCTGCTGCTGCTGGTGACCAGCGCTACGGCATGGGCGATCAGGACTCTGCCGCCGCAACCCCCCAAGGAACGGCCGCGAGTAGTCAATCCGGAACCACAGAAACGCGGGCGCTGGTACATGGCCGAGGACGGACACGCTGTGTTCTGCTACGGTCCGGTGGTCACCATCAATGGCCTGTTCGGCGACCCCAAACGGGTAGCCACGGAGTGCCGGGGCCGCTCGTCCAACGTAGCTCTGCACGACTGAAACCTTCGCCGGAATCACCCGTCCCCGCCCCCAATTTAAGACCAAAAAGTTACAGTCGCGGCGAGGAACTCTGCCTCGACAATTGTGTCTGTGTGGGTGTTGACAATTCCGACCGATGGGCAGAGACTTGCGCCATCTCTGCTGCCTCACGCCTCGCACATTTCCGCAACGTCACCGGGAGGTCGGTCATGAGCTTTTGTCGCAGGTTAGCGCTATTGGCCACGCTGGCCGTGGTGTTGTCCTCCGCCGTCATGGGCCAGTCCGGGGGCAAAGGGGGCGGAACCAGAACCCCGCCCACCACTCAGCCACCGATGCAACCGCCGATGCAAACGCCCGAGCAGATGAACCGGATAATCATATTGTCCGGGAACGTGGTCGTGGACGATGGTTCGCCTTTGCCGGAACCGGTAGCCATTGAGCAGGTGTGCAATGGACGTGTCACGCGGCAGGGACGGACCGACTTCAAAGGCTACTTCAGCATCGACGTCGGACAATTCGCCATGCCGGTCGCTGAGAGCAGCGCCGAAGATAGTGGCAGGTCCGGCTCCGGCCCGATCAGCTCGTCGTATACGGGCATGCCGCAGGGCGCGTCTACCGCGCAGAGTCTGCTGGGTTGTGAGCTGCGGGGCTCGCTGGCGGGATTCCGCTCGAGTAGCGTTCTGATCCCCCCGGAAGACCTGGGCAGCGGGGCCGCGATGGTGCGGGTCGGCACCATCGTGCTGCAGAGGATGGGCCAGGCCCAGGGGAGCACGGTGAGCGCCACCAGCCTGAGCGCCCCCAAGGACGCCAAGAAGGCATACGACAAAGGCCATCACGCGATCGAGAAAAACAAGCTGCCGCAAGCGCAGCAGGATCTGGAGAAGGCGGTCCAGCTGTATCCTCATTACGCGGCCGCCTGGCTGGATTTGGGCTGGCTGCACGCGCAGCAGGGCCAGCTCGACAAAGCGCGCGAGGCGTTCACCCAGGCGCGCACCGCGGATGACGCATTCGTGCCTGCCTACGTAGGGTTGGCATCGCTGGCCGTGCGCGAATCCAAATGGCAGGAAGCGGCGGACATGAGTGCCCGCGCTACTCAGTTGGATGGAGTGGATTTTCCCGCCGCCTTCTTCTACAACTCCCTGGCCAACTACCGCTTGGGCAACGCGGTGGAGGCGGAAAAGAGCGCGCGCAAAGGCGAGACGCTGGGCGTGCAACGCTCCTTCCCGCAGGTGAGCCTGCTCCTGGGGGTGATGCTGGCGGACCGCGGCGCTTACGTCGATGCCGCTGAGCAGTTACGGGCTTATCTGAAGGCCGCACCCACCTCCCCCAACGCCGACAAAGTCCGGGAACGGCTGGCAGAGGTAGAAAAGCTGGGCGGGGCGGGAGCCAAGGCCGAGGCTACGACCGCCAAGTAATCGGGCCCGTGATACATTGCACGGCTTGCACCTCAAGCAAGCCATCATTTTGTTTTGTGCCGGCGTGACCGCCGGCACCCTCAACGCAGTCGCCGGCGGCGGCAGCTTCATCTCCTTTCCACTCCTCTTGTTCACCGGTGTCCCCCCGGTGCAGGCCAACGCCAGCAACACCGTCGCCTTGTGGCCTGGGCTGGCCAGCAGCGTGGTCTCGTACTGGCGCCACCTGAAGGTGCCGCGGCGTCTGCTGCTGCCATTGCTGGCAACCAGCATGGCCGGTGGGCTCACCGGCGCGCTGCTGCTGGTAAAGACCCCGCAGCGCACCTTCCTCCACGTCATCCCGTGGTTGTTGCTGGGAGCGACAGGGTTGTTCGCGTTTGGCAATCGCCTGCGCACCCTGGCGGGGGAAGCGGACAGCGCGCGCCCCGTGAAAGATGTCTCCTGGCAGGCGATCTCCATGGCTTGCCTGTTGCAACTGGCGGTGGGAACCTACGGCGGATATTTCGGGGCGGGCATCGGTTTCGTGATGCTGGCCATGATGACACTCCTGGGTATGCGCGAGATCCACGTCATGAATGCCTTGCGCATCACGCTGGCGGCGGTGATCAATGCAGTCGCGGTGGTGACCTTTATCGTGAGCGGCGCCGTCTTCTGGGGGCAGTGCCTGGTGATGATGGCCGGCGCCTTGAGCGGCGGCTGGTTCGGGGCGCAGTACGCACAAAGGGCCGATCCCCGAAAGGTGCGCCGCTTCATCATCGCGCTGGGTCTGGGGCTAAGCGCCTATTTCTTCGTCAGGACGCGGTAGCGGAAGGAAAAACTTCAGGGCGCCACCACCGGGCGGGCGAACCTGTACGTGAGCGTGATGCTCGCGTCGGAGGGAATGCTCCTTCACCCTGACGCGTACACATTCATCACGGCTCCCCGAAGGTTCTTCGTAGCCCGAATCGCACCTGAAACGGTTCGACGGGGTGGAAAACGTCTGTGAATACCGACGTGGCTGTTGGTGTTATCCGGGAGGTATAGGCGTAGTCGATGTCGTGATCGCGGCGGTTAAGCAGATTCAAGAATTCCGCCGATACGCTCCACTTCTTGTCAATTTGATAACCGACCTCCGCGTTGAGCAATATCGTTGCCTTTGAGCGAAAAATTCCGTCGGACGTCAAATCGCGCGGGCCAAAGGCGCGCAGGCGCAAACTGGTCGAAAAGCCTTTGTAATCGTGCAGTGTGATGCCCGATGAAGTCACGAACCCAACTGCTTCGGGTACCCGCTTGCCGCCCGTGCTGTTCGGCGCAGCATCATCTCCGTCAATGGTGGTAAAAAGGGCTCTGGAATCCGCAAGGTCAAAATCAAAAGCCAAATGTTGCAGTGGCGTGTAGTAGTTCGCCCATTCGACGCCATAGCGGTTGCTCGGCGACGCTGAAGGAACCGTGCCTCCGGTGTCGCCATCCTGCTGCAGTTCGGAAGCACTGTGGAGATACCAGACCGAAAGGGTGCTTTGCAGGTGGGGGACGGCCGCAGTGCGCACGCCGACTTCCGCGCCTTTGGTTGGGATCAGGGCGGGAATTCTCGAGGCGGGCGTATTGGGGAAAGGATTGTCCGCCGAAACCGGTTGCACCCTTAGCGTCGTGCCACGCCCGTCGTTGCTGTGAAAACTGAACCCGCCCTGTACATAGAACTCAGTATTGGACCACGGGCCGAAAATCAAACTTAATTTTGGGCTGGGCAGCACCTTGCTGGCCGTGCCGGTATTGGCCGGGGTAACCAGGCTGGTGACGTCAAAGTATTCCACGTCGCCGCGCAGGGCCGCGACCGAGCGGAATTTTTCCGCCCACTGGATTTTATTTTCCGCATACAAACCTGCCTGCGTGTCCGTAAAGCGATCCGCCTGGGTGGTCGCGGGCAACGTGGTGCCGGTGTCGGAATCGGTTTTGTCCACGCGCTCGCGATTTTCCGATTGAAAAAGGCCGTTGTGGATCCAATCGTTGCGGACCTGCAGGCCGAACGTGTTTTCCACCCTGCGGCCAAACCATTGGCTGAAAATCGTGTGGCGTGCGTCCAGCCCCGCCACCCAGCGCCTGTCCTGCTGTTCGAACTGATCGCCGCGATTGGGATCGGTCAGGAAGTAAGTGAAGTCAGAAAATAAATCGAGATCATAATAAAATCCGTAGGCCATGACTTTTGTTGCGGAATTTGCGTCTTGGCGATGCCATTCAGCCTGCAAGCTGTAACGCTGTGAATTGCCACCGTCAGCTGGGTTCAGTGTGCCGAAGAAACCGACCAGGGGCACGGCGTTCTCAGCGATTTGATCGCTCGAGTTCCATTTTCCGCGGTAACCACGGGCCGTGATGCTGTAACCATGGGCGTCGTCGCCTTGGCTGTAGGTTAGAAGACCGTTGAATTTATAGTAATTATCCGGATGCACCCATGGGCCGTCCTCGTGATACACCTCTCCGCCGTACAGCAAATTGCCCGCGCCGAGTTTTTGCGATACGCCGAAAACCGCCCGCCCAAAGCCGTACATGCCGCCTTCCACATTGAAGAAGTTCTGGGGCAGCGCCTTGAAAAACACCACATGGGCCGATCCAGCCGAGCCGTAGTTGCCGACATCAGCGTAATAAGGACCTTTCTCGTAATCCACCCGCTCCACAAACTCCGGGATCACGGTGTTCATGTCCGCGTACCCCTCGCCATGCGCGTGCGACGGCAGGTTAAGCGGCATGCCGTCAAGGAAAATGGCGAAATCTGTGCCGTGGTCGAGATTGAAGCCGCGAAGAAAATATTGGTTCGCCTTGCCGCCGCCGGCGTGTTGCGTGATGATGACACCGGGGACCGTCTCCAAAATTTCTCCCGACCGAAGAATCGGACGATCTTTGATTTGCTTTTGGCCCACTGTTCCCTGGGTGGCGGATTCGGCAATTCCTACAAGGTCATCCTCCCGGCCCTGCACGTTTACGCTGGTGCTCACGGAGCCCACAGCCAGAGAGATGCGCAGCCGGACCGGCGCCCCCGTGGTCCCTATGGTGGCGGGCATTTCTTTGCTTTCAAAACCGGGGTGAGATACCACAAGTAGATAGTTGCCTGCCGGGAGTCCAGAAATAATGAAGGAGCCGTTGCTGTCCGCCTGTGTTGTTGTCCGTACCGCACCGTTCGCGCTTCTAACCTGCACGGTAGCCCCGGCAATCACCGCGCCGGACGAGTCGACGACAGTTCCCGATAGCTGAGACGGAGGAGCCTGGGCCAGAAGTGGAAGGGAGAGCAGCAGAACCGCCAGGGCCGGGTGCGGCGGTCTCGTCCAGTGCATGTTACGTCTCCTGCATTCGTGCTACTTGCGTAACACATGGATAACATTCGTGCTACCCGAGGCGGGCGACATAAGACCATATGCGCAAAAAGGGTGTCAAGCAGAATCTTTAATTTCCTGCCTTGAAAACCGCGACTGGCGCGGCTTTTGGCGGTGGGTACAAGGCAGCCTAGTGGTGGTGATGACGGTGGGAGTGCCCGCGGCCGGCGCGCCGGGGAAGGATTTCCGGCGAGCTCATCACCAGCCGCCCATGCTGCACCCCTTTGGTGCTGATCAGCCGGTCCGCCATATCTTGCACCGCCTTCGATTTGCCGCGCAGCACGATGACTTCCAGACAACTGTCGCGGTCCAGGTGCGCGTGCAAGGTCGAGATGATCACCTCGTGGTTCTCATGCTGGATGTCGGTAAGCTTTTCCGGCAGCAGCCGCGCACTGTGGTTGTAGATGAGGGTCACTGTCCCCACGACGTAAGCATCAGGGGCCACCACGGCTGAGCTCACCAGCCGGTCGCGGATGAGGTCGCGAAACGCCTCGGACCGGTTTTCATATCCGCGGTCGGCGATGAAACGGTCAAAGCGGCGGAGCAGTTCGGAATCGATCGACACCCCGATACGGCTCAGAATTCCCATGGCTTTTGGCTTCTCCGATGAAATCTAGCCTAGCACACAGAACCACACTTCTGGGCACGGCCTCCCGGGCGCACAAGTGGCCGCCGTCGTCCTTGGAACATAAATCGTCCTGTAATACGAAAGATATATTAGTATGTCCCGGCAGGTTGGCCGAAGTACGGCAGCGGCGCGATGCAATCCGGCTCCTACCATCTGTTCAGCGATGCCCAGGAGAATGTCGGCGCGAGAGTGGTCGGCATTTACATCGTTCTATTCCTGGCCAATCTGCTGGCCTGGCTCTGGGCCGCCGTCGCCTTTCGCCATGTGCCGATGCTGCTGGGGACCGCCTTCCTGGCGTACAGCCTTGGATTGCGGCACGCGGTCGACGCCGATCACATCGCCGCCATCGACAACGTAACCCGCAAGCTGATGCAGGAAGGCAAGCGGCCGGTCGCGGTAGGGTTCCTGTTCTCGCTCGGCCACTCGAGCATCGTTCTCCTCGGCTCGGCCGCAATCGCCGGCACCACTTTGGCCCTGCAGCAGCGACTGCAGGCAATCAGAAACATGGGAAGTGTGGTGGGCACATCTGTATCGGCTCTCTTCCTGTTCACCCTGGCCATCATCAATCTGGTGGTTCTGATTTCGATCTATCGCACCTTCGTCCGGGTCCGCCGGGGCGAGCCGTACGTGGAGGAAGACCTCGATCTGTTGCTCGGGAATGGAAGCCTGCTGGCCCGAGTTCTGCGCCCAATTTTCGGGATGATCGAACGCAGCTCCCACATCTACCTGCTCGGCGTGCTGTTCGGGCTTGGATTTGATACCGCGAGCGAAATCGGCCTGCTCGGCATCTCCGCCGCACAAGCGGCCAAGAGCTTGTCCTTTTGGTCGATTCTGGTATTTCCTGTGCTTTTTGCGGCGGGAATGTCACTGGTCGACACCACGGACAATGTGCTGATGCTAGGCGCTTACGGCTGGGCGTTCGTGAAGCCGATTCGCAAGCTCTACTACAACCTCACCATCACCTGCATTTCGGTGGTGGTCGCGCTGCTGGTCGGGGGTATCGAAGCTCTGGGGTTAATGGCAGCCCGCTTCCATCTCAAGGGAGCGATGTGGGACGCCGTGGGCAAGCTCGACAGCAATTTCGCCGTCCTCGGCTATTTCATCATTGGGGTGTTCGTGGCGAGCTGGCTTCTATCGGTCGCCGTCTACAAATGGATGCGATTCGACGACCTCAAGTTGAGTCCCCAGCAGCCTCGGCTCTCCACCGGCTCGGATTGAGCTCGACTATCCTGCTCATCCTGCTGAGCGGGAGGGCTGTTCCATCGGGCTCTCCGGCAGCTTGACGCCGGAAGAAAGCTTTCTCCTCGCCCACTTGACCAGCCAATTGGCGGCGCCAAAGGCCAGCAGCAGAGCGGCGGCCCATCGCGCCAGCGTAACCAGGCTGGCGGCGTCCAGGCGCGGCCATTCCACCTGACGCAGTGCTTCCCAGCGCTCCAGCATCCAATGCCAGGCGGTGTGCGCCGCAAGGGCGGAGAGGATGATCACGCCCATCCGCTCCGGCACCAGACGGCGGAACAAGGCGAGCGCGGGCAGCATAACCGCCAGCACGCAGAGCTGGCCGATTTCAATGCCTACGTTAAACGAAAACAGCGACACCAGCAGGTGCGAGCCCGCGAACTGCAAGGACTGGCTCAAGGCATAGGAAAAGCCGAAGCCGTGCACCAGACCAAACATGCCGGTAATCAACCAGCGGCGGCGCAGGTCGGCGCCCACAATGTTCTCCAGCGCCATGTAAACGATGGAGCAGGCGATCGCCACCTCCACAAATGGCGGGAACCAGGCGCCCCTGGGCGCCAGATGGAAAGCGGAAGCAAACAACGTAACCGAGTGCGCGATGGTGAAGGCGGTGATGACGGAGATCAGTCCGCGCCACCGGCGGAAGGGGATCACGAGGCAGAACAGGAAGAGCAGATGGTCGATACCGCTGAGGATGTGTTCGATGCCCAGCACCACGAATCCACTGGCCGCGTGGTACCACGCCGGATTCAGCGCCACCGGCCCCGAGCCGCCGGTGATAATCATGGCCCGGCTGCTCTCGCCTAGGGGCATGTAGCGGACCGTCAGCCTGGTGACGCTGCCAAGGTCGGAGGCGACCAGCGTCTCAATCTTGAACACCGACTTGGGCGACGAGATCGGATAGACAAAATGGGCATCGAAATACCCCAGTTCATAGAAGATGCCCATGGTCAAGTCCGGGGGCTGGGTGATAAAGGCCACGGCGGAATCGTAATCTTCAAAGGAGCGGTCCGCGGCCGGCGATATGCGTCCGCTGAAGGCCGAGGGCGTCAGCCGGACACCATTTTCCTGGAGGACAAACCCCATTCCCAACACTTCCAGCGCCTGCTGAACGGCGTGTCCCGACGCCGCCAAGTCGTATTGTGAAGACTTCATCGGAAAAGAAACACTGCGCAGCAGATCCAGTGGCACGCGAACCACCAGGTGCGCCTCCTTGGGTTCAATCTTCACAAAGGCGTTCATGATGGTGTTGGCGGGCAGGTCGTGCGCCGCCGCATAGGAAGAAGCAAGTATGAGTAACGCAAGGAAGGCTGGAAACCTGGGTCGCCGGCTCAGCATCAGGGATCCCCTTTTGCCGTCAACGACGGCGGCCAGGGAGCTCAGGGCTCCCAGCCGCCATCGTAACGGGTGGTTGCTTAGTGATGGTCGTGGCGGTCATGGTCGTCGTCATCCACTCTGACGAATTTCTGGATGCGACGGCCGGTAATGGTTTCCGCGACGTAGACGCTGCCCTGGGAGTCCACGTTCATGGTGTGCGAGTAAGCAAACTCGCCCGCATTATGTCCGGGACAGGGGGCTATGCCGCAGCGACCCAAAGCCCGCAGGGCTTCACCGGTCGAGCGGTCAAGCACATAACCGTTGTCGCTCTGCAGATCGACGTCGATGATGTACTTCTGGTTCGTCGGACTTTTTCCCGCCAGGTAATCGACGTTGGGATAGAAGTCCATGTCGCAAGCCCGATTGGCCGCGGACAGAATGGCTTGCGCTTTCGCCGCACTGGTGTTGGGGAAGTTGTTGACGCGAATGTTCCTCACGAACGTACCGGTCTTGGTCCAGACCTGGATGCGGCTGTTGGGCCGATCGCAGGCGTAGACGAGACCGTCGTTGGCGAGAATCACGCAGTGCGGATGGCCTCCGCCGGTGTGCCCAAAAGCGCCGTCCGGACAGGGGTTGCTGACCGTGGGAGTCCCGTTGGGAGTTTCGTTGTGTCCGCAGTCCGTTCCGAACTGACGGTTGTAGGTGTAGTTGATGCCGTCCGTAGTCGTGAAGACCACGACACGGTGGTTGCCGTAGCCGTCTGCGATGTACACCGTGCCACGAGTCCCGGTCACCGGATCGGGGAGGGGATCCACGGCAATGTCCGGTGGCTCACTCAGGAGCGTGTGACTGCTGTTGGTGCTGGTGGTCTCGCTGCACGAAGTATAGGTGTTTGTGCCTGTGATCGGCCCATCGCACACACCATGTGTCCCGATCTGGGTGATGTAGGTGGCTGAGGCGCCCGCTGCCGCAGCGGCCTTGGGATTGTATTTCTGGACCACTCCATCACCGTTGCCGCCGACCCACAGGTTTCCCTGATAGTCGATATAGCAGCCGTGCGCGCCATGCGGCAGGTACACAGGGTATCCATACTCTGGCCCGGTTTGCTGAAGCGCGGGGTTGCCGAATCCGGCGATGGTCTTGCCATCAGAGTTGAACACGACGACCGGGGGAGATGGCTTTGCTCCCGCCGGCGTGGCGTCGTTCGAGTCAATGGCGCCGGACTCATTCCCCTGGAGGACGCCGTTTACGGTCACGCCGGTTTCCCAAGCGCGGTTGAAGGTGTAAATGTTGTCCCATTGGTCGGTACAGCTTCCCGCTACCTCCCCTTGTACCCATCTGTGGGCTTCGGTGTCCCCAGAGGTCGGTGTCGGCCACGTCAACGGGTTATAGCCGACGGGAGCCGGAAGCTCCTTGGGCCAGGAAGCATCCACCCTGAACTTGGGTACGTAATCCCGGTCGGCTTTGACGTGGATAGGGTTCCAGAGCCCGAGGCCGATCACGAGCGCCACCACGACTGCGCCCGCGTACAACCATCGTCCGCTTTTCATGGTGCTCTCCTTTCAACTCAACGGTTTTCGCCGGGAGCTTGAGCGAAAACGAATGAAGGTTTCCTTCCGTGAACCCGGGTGTCACCCAGCGTGGCAGACACACCACCGCTCTCGCGACGCACCAAGGCTCTGAATCGGGGGAGGACCCAGGGGAACAGAGACGACGTGACGCAGGGTGTACCAAACTGCCTGAACCCCACGATGGGCGCGGAGTCTACTCGCCAGCAACTTAGGGTGTCAAGAAGATAATATGTCAAATTTGTAAGGTATCGTAATCGGCCATCCGCTGCATTCAGCGCCCCATCAGGGTCTTGCGCGGTCGGCTAGACTACCCCCATGGGCACACCCGCGAATGTTTTTGATCCCAGCCGTCCACTGCTGCGCCACACCCTTGCCACCCTGTCCTACCGAGCTGGCAAGGCCCTGCGCGGCGCGCCCGCGAGTTTTGCGGGGTTTCGGGCCGCAGAGACCGCGCGCACCCCCGGCCAGATTCTGGCGCACATCGGCGACCTGCTCGACTGGGCTCTCTCGCTGGCGCAAGGCCAGGAGCGCTGGCACGACTCCTCACCCTTGTCCTGGGAGAAAGAGACTGAGCGTTTCTTTGGATCGTTGAAGAAGCTCGACAGCTATTTGGCGTCTGGGGGCCAATTGCGCGAGGCTCCCGAAAAGCTGTTCCAGGGACCCATCGCGGACGCTCTGACCCACGTGGGACAAATCAACCTGTTGCGCCGCCTGGCGGGCGCACCCGTACGCGGCGAGAACTACTCGCTGGCCGAGATCACCGCTGGCCGCGTGGGAGCTCAGCAAACCCCGCCCCAGCACGAGTTTGATTGATCCCCCAGGATGCACGCTGCGTCCCCGGCACGCTCCTTCCACCTCGGCGCTAAAATACTCTTCCTCGAGGAAACGAGATCATGTACGCACGTTCGCACGCCCGCTCCATGGTCATCACCCGCTACGGTATCGTAGCCACCACCCACCCGCTGGCCTCGCAGGCAGGCGCGGAGATATTGGCCCGTGGCGGCTCGGCGGCTGACGCCATCATTGCCGCCAACCTCTTGCTGGGCGTCACCGAGCCCATGACGAACGGCATGGGCGGCGATATGTTCGCCCTCTATTGGCAGGCGAAGAAGCGCAAACTCTACGGACTGAACGCCAGCGGCTGGGCGCCCGCTGCGCTGACCATCGAGCACATGCGCCACAAGGGATACGCAGCCATGCCGCACGACGGCATCGATTCCGTGACCGTGCCCGGCGTGGTGGATGGCTGGGGCAAGCTGCATCGCCGCTTCGGGCAGCGTCGCTGGAAGGAACTCTTCCAGCCCGCAATTTTTTGTGCGGAGCACGGCTCTCCCGTGCCCGAAGTCATTAACGGTTATTGGCAGGCCGGCCCCGAGGCGTTAGCGCACGATAAGGAAAGCCGCCGCGTCTATTTGCCCGATGGCAAGGTTCCCGCCGTGGGTGCGATCTTCCGCAATCCTGACCTGGCGAGATCGCTGCGCATGGTCGCTGACGACGGCCCAAAGGCCTTTTACCGGCGAAAGATAGGGCGCGCCATCCTCAGCACCTCGGAGGCGTATGGCGGCACCATGTCCAAGGACGATCTGGCCGAGTTCTCTGCGGAGTGGGTGGACCCTATCTCGACCACGTACCGCGGCTGGACCATCTATGAGCTGCCGCCCAACGGCCAGGGCATGGCCGCGCTCGAAATGCTGAACATTATGGAAACCGCGCCGGCATCGCCGGACGGGCCGCTCAGCGTCGGCGAACTGCACAAGAAGATCGAGGCCATGAAGCTGGCCTACGCCGATCTGGAGCGCTACACCGCCGACCCCCGCTTTGCCAAAGTGCCGGTGAAGGGCCTGCTCACGAAGAAGTACGCCAAGCAGCGCGCCCGGCTCATGGCCCGCGATCAAGCCGGCGAATTCGGGTTCGGGGCGCCGCCGGGGAGCGACACCACCTACCTCGCAGTCGTGGATCGGGAGGGCAACATCGCCTCCCTGATCCAGAGCAACTACATCGGCTTTGGATCAGGTGTCACGGTCCGCGGCATGGGATTCGCGCTGCAGAGTCGGGGTGCGCTGTTCTCGCTCGATCCCAAGCATCCCAACGCGCTTGCGCCGCGCAAGCGGCCCTTTCATACCATCATCCCGGCATTCATGGAACGCGGCAATCAGCATATCGGGTTCGGCGTCATGGGCGGCGCCAACCAACCGCTGGCGCACGCACAGTTCGTCTCCAATGTCGTCGATTACGGCATGAACATCCAGGCGGCGCTGGAGCTGGCGCGCTTCACGGTTGGGGAAAGAGTAGGGAGCAGCATCCTGCTCGAATCCCGCGTACCGGCGAGCGTAGTCGAGCAGCTCTCGGCCATGGGACATGAGCTGGAATGCGTGGGAGACTTCTCGACCGCCATGGGCCGCGGCCAGGCGGTGCTGCACGACTCGCAAGCCAAGGTGAACTATGGCGCGTCGGACGCGCGAGCCGATGGCGCGGCCGCGCCGGAGCCCCCGCCGGTGAAGTGGTAGCAAACACGGCGGGCTCCAACCTTTTCACCAATTGGCATCCGGAGCGAAGTGAGACCAAGCGCAAGCGCGGGAGCGCGAGTCGAGGGACCTTGCATTTACGTTCTGTGCATCAAAGTGCGGATTCGCTCTTCTTCTTCAGCCGTTCCAGCACCGCTCCTACGATCAAGGGCAATCCTACGGTCGCGTCCACGAATACTTCGGCGAAGCGTCCGCCTTCTTCCGGCGGCACAAACTTCCCCCAGGAAACCGCCTCCGTGTATGGACTGCCTGAGAGCCCGCCCCAATACACGGGCTCCGGACAAATGCGCACGCCGTAGTGATAGCGCTTGAGTGGCACCTCTTCTCCAGCGCGCCGATGCCGCAGCTCGATGTAAGGACCGAACTGCTGCGCCCAGTTGCGCGGTACGCCGCCCCCGATGGTGAATATTCCCAGCCGCTTCTGCTCCAGCAGCGTCTCCGCGAAACATTCCAGGTCTTCGAATGGGTCATAACGCAGGCGCGGCTGGCCCTCACGCGCGCGGATACGGTTGGCTAGCGCGAAATCCAGCCCCAGCTCAGAATCGGTGAACGCCGGCACGAACACCGGCACCTTCTTTTCGAAGGCCGACTTCAGGATGCCGCGCCCGCTCGCCTGCTTGAGCAGGTATTGGCCAATGGCGCGGTTCAGCTTCCACGAGCAAACAACCTCGTTCGCCTCCCACTGCTTGAGCACCTCGAAGACGACCGCTTCCACGTCATCGAGATTGCGCTCCGGCTCCAGCGTGTCGTAGACGCGATTGTAGCCGGCCTCGTAGAGCTCGACGTCGCTCACGGTTGGGTTGTAGCGGAAGTGCGAGCGCCCCGTGGCTTCGACCAGCCCATGGGCCATGAGTGCTCCGGTCGAAACAATGGCCTGGACCACGCTGCGGTCGATCAGTTCGGTAACGATCAACCCTTGCTTGGCCACCGTCATCGCGCCCGCCAAAGTCATCACCACGAAGCAGTCGCGGTCGCGCGCCATGGCTTCGAGCACGTCCGCGGCTTCGCCCATTTGCCGCCCGGTGAACGCGGTGTCGCCCATGCCGCGAACCAGTTGGTCGACCGTCTTCACCTGGTTCAGGTCCAGCGGCTGGATGGGCACCAGCTTGTCCGCGATCGGATCGTGCAGCTTGCGGACGCTTCCCACGCCTTCAGGATTGCCGTGTTTCAAGTTTCGCCTCGCTAGAGTGAAGTTGAAAGCTATCGTGTCGCGGCGACCATCGTCAACCGCAGACCCATGACAAATCACATATCACCCGTCACAAATCACCCCATGGCCCGATCACCCGGTGTCCCGATTCGTTTAATATGCACTCGTGCCCGAGAAGTTCAAAGTTGGACTGATTCAGATGGCCTGCGGCCCCGACCCGGAGAAGAATGTCGGCCACGCCGCCGAGATGGTACGCGAGGCCGCCGTGCGCGGCGCCCAAGTAATCTGCCTGCCGGAACTGTTCCGCACACAGTACTTCTGCCAGCGCGAAGACGCTGCCCTATTCGACCTGGCCGAGCCCGTGCCCGGCCCCACGACCAACCAGCTTGCCGAAGTCGCGCGCACCTGCCAAGCGGTAGTGATCACTTCGATCTTTGAGCGGCGCGCAGCCGGTATCTATCACAACACGGCGGTGGTGCTCGATGCCGACGGCGCCATCAAAGGTATCTACCGCAAGATGCACATTCCCGACGATCCGCTCTACTACGAGAAGTTCTACTTCACGCCGGGCGACCTCGGCTTCCGCGCCTTCGATACCCAGTTCGGCAAGATCGGCACGCTAGTGTGCTGGGACCAGTGGTATCCCGAGGGGGCGCGGCTGACCGCGCTGGCGGGCGCGCAGATTTTGTTTTACCCCACGGCCATTGGCTGGCATCCCGCGGAACAGCAGCAGTACGGCGCGGCGCAGCACGACGCCTGGCGCACCGTCCAGCGCGGACACGCCATCGCCAATGGTGTCTACGTGGCGGTGGTCAACCGCGTTGGCCACGAGCATGGAAACGTTAATGGCAACGCCGCCCCTGGCGCGGGCCTGGAGTTCTGGGGCGGATCGTTCCTGGCGGATCCCTTCGGCGCCGTGATCGCCGAGGCTACAAGCGACCGCGAAGAAATTCTGATCGGCGAGGTAGACCTGCACCGCCTCGAAGAGGTGCGCCGCCACTGGCCCTTCTTGCGCGACCGCCGCGTGGACAGCTACGGTGCCATTACTCAGAGATTCCTCGACTGACTCGCATGGCTAGACTGCCTCTGCCGAGAAACGAGACACCAAAAACCAGAAACCAAACTCCCTCTGCCCTCGGCTACCGCATGCCCGCGGAGTGGGAGCCGCACGCCGCCACCTGGCTCGCCTGGCCGCACAACCGCAGCGACTGGCCGGCAAGATTCGCGGCCATTCCCTGGGTCTACGCCGAAATCGTGCGTCATCTCGCGCGCGTGGAACGCGTCGCCATCATTGTGGAGAGCGCCATAGCCCGCAAACGCGCCCTGGAAATCCTGACGGACACTGGCGTGAACCCCGAGGCTCTCGACTTCTACCTATGGCCCACCAATCGTGGCTGGACCCGCGACTGCGGGCCGATCTTCGTGGTCTCGGAATCGCGCCCGCGCGAGCCGCTAGCGATCACGAATTGGCGCTTCAACGCCTGGGCCAAGTATGCCGACTGGCACAAGGACGCGACCATCGCCGGCAAAGTGGCCCGCCGCCTGCGCCTGCCTGCATGGCAGCCGATGGCGACTGTGAACGGTCGTCCGCAGCGCGTGGTGCTCGAAGGCGGCAGCATCGACGTGAATGGCCGCGGCACCATGCTAACCACCGAGGAGTGCCTGCTCAGTTCGACCCAGCAGCGCAATCCGGGACTGGGGCGGACGGAGTTGGAGCAGGTGTTAGCAGATTATCTGGGTGTCCGCAAGGTGATCTGGCTTAACCGCGGCATCGCCGGCGACGACACCCACGGCCACATCGACGACATCGCGCGCTTCGTCGCGCCGGATACGGTGGTCGCCTGCGTCGAGCCCGATCCCCGCGATCCCAATCACGAACCGCTCGCCGACAACCTCGGCCGCCTGCACGCGGCTTGCGACCAGGACGGCAAGCCGCTGCGCGTGGTCGAGCTGCCCATGCCCGCGCCCGTGATTTTCCGCGGTCAGCGCCTGCCCGCCAGCTATGCCAATTTCTACATCGCCAACCGGCTGGTGCTGGTGCCCACCTTCAACGATCGCAACGACCGCCGCGCGCTCGAGATCCTTGCCGGACTTTTCCCCGATCGGGAGGTAGTCGGCATCCATTGCGGAGATCTAGTTTGGGGCTTGGGAACACTGCACTGCATGACCCAGCAGCAACCGGCGGGGAGAGTCTAGCCACGTGAAACTTGAAACATGAAATTTGAAACTTACTTCTTATACACCGTCGGCTTGGGCCCCAGCTCCAGCGTCTGGCGGTCCCAGATCATGCCTTCGCGGGTGTAGTTGGCCAGCTCGAAGTCCTGGGTCAGCTCCAGGCAGTCGGTAGGACAGGCGTCCTCGCACAAGCCGCAGAACATGCAGCGGCTGAGGTCGTAGGTGAAGGTGGTGAGTTCCTTACGGCGAGTGTGGGGATTGCGCTCGCTGGTGACCACGATCAGATGCTCCGGGCAAGCCAGCGCGCACAGGTCACAGGCAATGCACAGAGTCTCGTTGGTTTCTGGATTGACGTTCAGGCGCGGCGCGCCGCGATAGCGCTCGGCCACCTGCGGGCGCTGCATGGGATACTGTTCGGTGTATGTCTCCCGAGGATCCTGATAGCGGAAGGTGAGCGCCAGGCCCTGGATCAGGTCCAGCAGCAGGATCTTGCGCAGAATATGCTTCAGCCGGGGATTGATCATCAGTCTTATTGTACCGCGACCAGCGGGCCCACTACTACAATGCCCCGCGGGCAGAGCATGATCTCCGACGAGTTGTGGATGGAAGAAGCCTTGCGCGAGGCGCAGCGCGCCGCCGCCGCGGGCGAAGTGCCCGTGGGCGCGGTGGTGGTGTGCGGAGGAAAGATCGTCGGCCGCGGCGGCAACCGCAACCTGGCCGATAACGATCCCACGGCGCACGCCGAGATCGTCGCCCTGCGCCAGGCCGCCCGCGAGGTCGGCAACCATCGCCTGCCGGATTGCGAGATGTTCTCGACCATCGAGCCCTGCGCCATGTGCGCCGGCGCTCTGGTCCACGCGCGGCTGCGCCGCCTGGTCTATGGCGCCGACGACCCCAAGGCCGGCGCCGTCCGCTCCGTCCTCCAAGTGCTGAACCATCCCCGCCTCAACCACCAGATGGAGATCACCTCGGGCGTGCTGGCCGCCCGCTGCGCCGAGCTGCTGCAGTCATTCTTCGCGGAAAAGCGCAGATCTTGAAAACCTGCCACCGAGACACCGAGAGTTCTCGCCGAGCCAGCACCCGCTGAAGGCCACCCTACCTCGTCGAAGCCTGAGCCAGCCACGCTCGCAAGGTAAAGTTTCGTAAATGTCTGTAACCGCTTGTAAAACGCGCATTGCCGGCGGTCACCGCGAGCCTGCTCACCTCATCTAATAGTTTAGGGGAAGGGGAAGAAGGCTTATGAAACGGGTATTGAGTGTAGTCGCATTGCTAGCTTTGCTTTCGTTGACGGCGCTGGCGGATCAGCCACAAGCGCAGGCGTGGAATGCGCTCGGCGTGATGCGCAACGCGCGCTACGTATATGTAACCAGCTACGACGGACCACAGTTCTCAATGAATCTGTTGCCGGACGATCGCGCCGCCATCTCTGCCGTGCAGAGTGCGATCGAGGATTACGGGTATATCGTGGTTTATAACCCAAGGGAGGCGGATATGATCCTGGCGGTGCAGGCGCGCCCGTCCTCGGACTTGCTCGCCGTGTACCAAGGCGGAAGGTTCCGCACGGGCAGCTATTTGTGGCGAGCTGAAGCGAAGAACGGGCTTTCCGGTTCAAATCCGGTGCTTGTGCAACAGCTGGAGCGCGCATTGGAGATCGCTGGAGCAACAGGCTGAGTAATACGAATGTCGAATGAAGTGTCCTCGGTTCGTTTGTTTTAAACGCAGGTAGGAGTTTCCCAACATAAAATCCTCCGGCATCACCGGAGGTTTTTATGCTTCTAGGCTGGACGAAGCAAAGACTGCCACGGGACACAGAGCCACTCTGTTCACCCGATGACCCGATCTCCCGATGGTTAAATTCCTCCGTGTCTCTGCGCCTCTGTGGCATTAAAATCGGGACAGGCCAAGCAGACTGGCCGCGGCGCGGAGAGGTGGGTGAGCGGTTGATACCACCGCACTCGAAATGCGGCATACCCGTAAGGGTATCGGGGGTTCGAATCCCTCCCTCTCCGCCAGTGCTCTTCTCCTGAATCGGGCTGGAGCACGGATTTCGACGTCAATCTAACCGGGAGCGAGTTCGCATGGCAGTTCGTCTTTCCGATGCAGAATTGGGCGACCGTCTCAACCGCCGCAGGGGCGAAGCCGTGTTCGTTCCGCTTGAAACGGCGCGCGGTGCAGAGTTCAATCAATGTCACGACAATGCCGAAGCCTGCGTGCGGGAGAACACGACCTGCTGGATTGTGCGCGGATGGCTAGTAGAGGATTTCGAGGGCTTCACCTACTTCAACGCGCACTCCGTAGTGCAACGGTCCGACGGAACCTGGTTTGATCCAACACCCAGGAGGCGGGAATGTCCCTTCTTATCTCATGATGGAGATGATGAGGATTTTGCTCTCCAGCGATTGAACCGTCCGCGGGTGCAGCATCCTCTTCCTACTTTTGAACTGGGCGACTTTGGAGTCCCTCCAGAAGACGAGTATCCGTTGTGACTCTGCAGGTTGCCATCAAACTGGGATTTTCAAGGCACGGCGTATACTCACGAGGATTTTCATGGACACACAGGTAGACGCGATCAAGCGGAAGCGTTTTCTCCGGGGTGTCTTGCTCGCCTGGATTCCATTTCTGTTCCTCCTGTTCCCTACCGTCGTATGGTTTCTCAGCAACTTATCTACCCAGAAGGCGACGGGCCTGGGCGCGGTCGCGGGCGGCCTGTCCGAGTCTCTTGTCACCTTCGGACTCGTTGTCACTCTTACATCTGAAGTAATCGCTCTCGTTCTGCTGTTCCGCGCAGTCTCCAGAGGACATCCGATGCGCACCTTCTTTTCTGTTGTCTCGATCTGTTGCAGCGGGTTGGTGCTTTTCGGCTTCGGCTTGTTCCTTTGGTCATACGTGCGGTTTGCTCATCGATAACCTTCGGCAGGGCGAGACAAACGCGCTAGCCCGGGAATACACTGTTCTCCTCCCAGGAGTACCTCTACGCCCAAACGTCCCAAAGACGAACCGCGCCACATCCAGATGCCGGCGACGCGCACCACTACCCGCTGCGCTCTGTGCGGGGCGCTGATCCAGCCGCTCGATGAATCCTCGGGCCTCTGCGGGCAGTGCGGCGGGTCGCTGCATTCCTGCAAGCAGTGCACGCACTTCGACACCTCCGCCCGTTACGAGTGCCAGCAGCCTATCCCCGAGCGCATCGCGCGCAAGGACGCCGCCAACCAGTGCACCTTCTTCTCCGTCCGGGTGCGCGTGGAGCGGCAGACCACCGAGGCCGGCGTCAGCCGCCCGGAAGACGCGCGCAAGGCGTTCGAGCGGCTGTTTAAGAAATAAATCCGCGTTGATCCGCGCAAATCCGCGGCCCACTCAACAGCTTCGCTTCGCTCCGGGCAGGCTAGGAACCGGATGGCAGGGTGACGCACACAGCTAACCTCAACGACTACTGTCATCCTTCGCGAGGCGAAGCCGAGCGGAGGATCTGACGAGAACGCCTGCGCCGCCTAAACCGGTTGTGGAGACCTTTTCCTCAGATTCTCCCGCCTCCCTTCGGTCGGCGGAAGAATGACACCCTCTACTTAGTTAATGCGAGCGCGATACCCGACGGAACGAAGCGAGGGATCTCCGAAGTTACGCCACGAAGTACTTGGCATCCGGATGGTGCACCACGAGGGCCGAGGTGCTCTGCTCGGGCTCGAGCAGGAAGCCCGTCGTCAGGCGGACGCCGATCGCCTCCTCAGGATGGAGGAGCGCGAAGATCTTCGTCTGGTCTTCCAGATTCGGGCACGCAGGATAGCCGAACGAATACCGCGAGCCGCGATATTTCTGGTGGAAAAGGTCGCTGATGCGCGGAGCGTCGTCGCCGCCAATGCCCAGTTCGGCGCGCATATGCTTGTGCAGCAGCTCGGCCAGCGCCTCCGCCGACTCCACGCTCAGCCCGTGCAGATAGAGATACTTCGTGTACTCGCCGGACTCGAACAGCCGCGCAGTTTCGTGCGAGGCGCGTTCGCCGATGGTGACCACCGAAAGGCCGATCACATCCAGGCGGCCCGAGTCGCGCGGGGCAAAGAAGTCTGAGATGCAGAGCTTGCGGCCTTCCCTTTGTCTGGGGAAGGTGAACCGTTGGATCTCAGTTCTCAGAACCTTCGGGTCATAGAGGATCACATCGTTCCCCTCGCTCTGGCACGGAAACCAGCCATAGACGGCTTGCGGCTGGAACCATCCCTGGCGGATCACTTCGTCCTCCAGCTCGCGCAGGATGGGCCGGTATTTCTCCCCGACCAGCCGCGCGTAATCCGCCTGCGAGGCCGTCTTAAGCTGCCACTGGTTCTTGAACAGCGCCGTCTCGTTGATGTAGCTAAAGACCTCGGGCAGGTCGAAGTCTTTTTTCACGCGCACGCCGTAGAACGGGGCGTCTGGTATCTCGACCATCTCCGCGACGGCAGTGGAGCGCGTCGCCACGGCCCCGCCGTCGCCGGAAGCCGACGTGGCGGCTTTCTTCACGAACTCCTTCACCGTACGCCCTTCGGCGAGGCGCTCTTCGCGCTGGCCGTCGGCCGCGCACAAGTCCTTCATCAGGTTGAGTCCGGCGAAGGCATCGTCGGCATAGAAAACGGCGGAGGAGTATTCGCGCCGCAAGTCGTCCTCCACATATTTGCGGGTGAGCGCCGCCCCGCCGCAGATCACGGGGAACTTCAGCCCCTGCCGCTCCAGGTCCTGTATGACGTACTTCATCTCCACCGTGGACTTCACCAGCAGGCCGCTCAGTCCGATGGCGTCGGCGCGGTGCTCGGCCGCGGCTTGGATGATGGTGTCCGCCGGCTGCTTGATTCCCAGGTTCACCACCCGGTAGCCATTGTTGGAGAGGATGATGTCCACCAGGTTCTTGCCGATATCGTGGACATCGCCCTTGACCGTGGCCAGCACCATAGTGCCCTTCTGCGTGCCTTCGAGCTTCTCCATCCTGGGCTCGAGATAGGCCACCGCCTGCTTCATCACCGATGCCGAATCGAGCACCGACGGCAACTGCATCTTGCGCGCGCCGAACAGCTCGCCCACCGTGCGCATGCCGTCCAGCAGCACGTTGTTGATGAGGTCGAGCGGCGTGTAGGTGGCGAGCGCGGATTCCAGCACCTGCTCGAGCGACTGATTGTGCGCGTCCCGGCCGACGGATTTTTCGCCGTTGATGATGCAGTGCTTGAGCTGGTCTTCGACCGAGAGCTTCTCCACCTCGACCGCCGGGGCGTCGCTCTTTTTCTCCATGCCGGCGAAGTGGTTCATGTAGTTCTGCAGCGGATCGCCGGCCGCGGTGTCGTAGTGGATCAGCCGCCGCGCCAGTTCAACTTCTGCTTCAGGTATCTTGTACAACGGATAGACCTTGCTGTAGTTGACGATGGCAATGTCGAGGCCATTGTCCACCGCCTCGTGCATGAATACGGAGTTCAGCACGCGCCGCGGATACACCGCCAGCCCAAACGAAATGTTGCTCACGCCGAGGATGGTCTTCACCTCGGGCAGTTCCTGCTTGATGCGCTTGACCGCCGCGAGCGTCTCCAGTCCGGCCGTGCGGTAGTCCTGCTGCCCGGTGGAGATGGGGAGCGTGAGCGCATCGAAGATCAAGTCCACGGGGCGGATGCCGTACTTCTCGGTGGCGAGCTGGTAGATGCGCTTGGCGATCGCGACTTTCTTATCCGCGGTGAGCGCCATGCCCTCTTCATCGATGGTCAGCGCGATCACGGCCGCGCCGTAGCGCTTAGCCATGGGCAGAACTTTGGAGGTGCGCTTCTCGCCGTCTTCAAGATTGATGGAATTGATGATCGCCTTGCCGGGGATGCGCTTGAGCGCCTCCTCGATCACGTCGGCTTCGGTGGAATCCACCAGCACCGGCGCCGGCACACGCGTGGCGATCTTCTCCAGCACCGCCGTGATGTAACCCTTCTCGTCCTCGCCCACGATGGCGCAACACAGGTCGAGCATGTGCGAGCCTTCGTTCACCAGGCGCTTCGCCAGGGTGAGGATGTCGTCGTACTTCCCTGCCCGCACCAGGTTGCGGAAATGCTCCACGCGGGTGGTAGTGTTCATCTCCTCGGCAACGATCAGCGGCTTGGGATCGAGGTCGAGCGGTACCGACGTGTACGCGCTTGACGCCGCCGCGGTGAGCTTCACCTCGCGCCGTGCCGGCTCGAGGTTGGCACAGGCATCAACCACTGCCTTCAGGTGCTCGGGCGTCGTGCCGCAGCAGCCGCCGACGATGCGCACTCCGTACTCGGTGATGAAGCGCTTGTGATACTCCGCCAGTTCCTCCGGCTTGAGCAGGTAGACAGCTCTGCCACCGACGTTTTGCGGCAGACCGGCGTTGGGCAGCACCGAAACGTGCTTGGGCGAATTCGCGCCCAAGTGGCGAACCGCGTCGTTCATCTCGCGCGGTCCGGTGGCACAGTTCATGCCGATGACGTCGATGTCGTAGGGCTCGAGCGCGGTGAGCGCCGCGCCAATTTCGGTGCCCAGCAGCATCGTGCCGGTGGATTCGATCGTGACCTGCACCGTCACCGGCAGGCGCTTGCCCACAGCCTTCATAGCGTCGAAGATGCCAGCCAGCGCGGCTTTCGCCTGCAGCAGATCCTGGCAGGTCTCGATCAGAAGCACATCGGCGCCGGCTTCGATCAGCGCTCGCGCCTGCTCTTCATAGCTGGCGGCCATCGCGTCAAAGCCGATGTGCCCGAGCGAAGGTAGCTTGGTGGTCGGCCCGATGGAGCCGGCGACGAAGCGCGGCTTGCCATCGCCGGAAAAATCAGCAGCCGCTTCGCGCGCGATCTTTACCGCCGCGCGGTTGATCTCCGCGACCTTATCCTGGAGATCGTACTCGCCGAGCACGACGCTGGTGGCGCCGAAGGTGTCGGTTTCGACCACGTCGCAACCAACGCTGAGGAAGCTGGCATGAATGTCGCGGATGATGTCTGGCCGGCTCAGCACCAGCAGTTCGTTGCAGCCTTCCTTACCCCAGAAGTCGTCTGGCGAGGGCTGGCGCACCTGTATGTTGGTGCCCATGGCGCCGTCATAAATGACGACGCGGTCCTGCACGGCTTGAAGGAACGCAGACATTTGACCGTTGGGCACTCAGAATCGGGTAATCGGGAGATCGGGTCATCGGGTCATTTGAAGAAGATCACCCGACCCGATCACCCGATCCCTCAATCTATCTTCCCACCCCGCCCCGCTCCCGCTCCGCCTTCAACTGCTCTTCCCCGCTGATGCTGAACATTGCGTTCTGCCCCTGCAGCGCCGGGCGCGGCGCCAGCATCTGCTCCTTGCGATAGACCAGGCCGCTGGCGTTGAAGGATGCTACCTCGAAACCATGGCCGTGGGTGATAGCGTCGGTGGGACAAGCCTCTACGCAGTAGCCGCAGAAGATGCAGCGGTTGTAGTCGATGTTATAGACCTTGGCGTAGCGCTCGGCGCCGGAGATGCGGTTCTCGGCGGTGTTGTCAGCGGCCTCGATGTAAATGCAATTCGACGGGCACGCCGCCGCGCACAGAAAGCAGGCCACGCACTTCTCCAGGCCGTTTTCGTCGCGCTGCAGCACGTGCACGCCGCGGTAGCGCTCCTGGAACATGGCGCCGCGCAACGGTCCGGGCCCGTCGGGATAGTTCTCGACGATGGTGGGCGAGAGCATCTCTCGAAAGGTGACGCTCATGCCCTTGGCGACAGCGGCGAGTCCGCGCAACACGTTCATATCTTCAAAGTATAAATGGTTCAGGGAAGGAGTGGAGAATCGGGTCAGCGGCTGATCGGGTCGCCGGGCGATTGCCGATTTGTGATTTGCGATTTGTGATTTTGCAGACCGGTCTTGCCCAGCACCCAAGCTGCTGTCACGTACATGGCGAAACACTCCAGCGCGAAGGGCAGGAACCCGAGATACCCGGGCGCCGGCATTTCAAAGATCTTCCACTGCTGTGCCACGGGAAAAATGTAATGCCACTTGGCCGCTGCCCAGTAATTCCAGAACTCCCACAGCCATCCGCAGACCCAGCCGGAGACCAGCAGCGAATAGAGGCGTCCGCGTCGGCCCGCCGCAAGATCGCCCACCAGAGACGGCAAGTGCAAACGATGGTTGATGGGATCGAGTAAGAGGACGAATCCGATCCAGACCAGCGCGAATAGATAAGCCGCGATGTGCTGCGGCAAAACCAGCGGCAGAATCAGGCAGACCAAACCGGCCAGTATCATGTCACGCTCGGCCGCAGGCGAAAAGACAACGCGTCGCGCTGGCTGGAACCAGCCGAAAGCTTCGACCAGGTCGGCGGTCTCGAAGATGCCCGGGGTGATGGTGGCGAACGACCATCCATACCCCAGCAAGCCAGCGGCCCAGTTGGTGGGCACGCCGACATACATCCAGTTCTGGAGACGCAGGTTGTAAGCCTCGAAGACCAGCCAGAGCGGAATGGAGAGCAGCGCCACTTGCGCCAGGCGGCTCGGCTCATCATGCAGGCGTGAGTGCCCGGCAAGGGCCAGCACGGCCGCGTCTGCCAGCAGGATGTAGCACGTCCAGGCCACGGGGGTGAAGTAGATTGTGACCGGCTTGATCCCCCGGAACATCATCGTCTCGGCAAGGGCGAGCATCAGCAATCCAATCCAGCCGTAGGCTGGGAGCGGGCGGCGCCGATGGCGAAGGAATTCAACCAGGAGCAACGCGAGGATGGCGGACGTGAACGCGAGGCCGAGACGAGTCATTGTGTTTTGATAGTAAACGAGCCCGGATCAAAGCAAATGTCCACCAACAATGGCTAGGAAACAAAATCAAACACCCGCCCGGGTCAGCCTCTCTGTTTCCGCGGATGCATCCGCGGAAGCCACCGCGGAACGTTCCTGCAATATTCCTCATATTCTGCGCCGAACATCTTGCGGAGGGTTGGCTCCTCATACAGGCGCACGAACAGAGCCACGCCGAGGATGACCGCCGCCGCCACTGCGATTGCCGCCAGGTTCGCCCGTCCGAAGACCACCCACAGCCCGACCCATCCCACGAAGAACCCTACATACATGGGGTTCCGCACGTAGCGATAGAGCCCAACCACCACCAGCTTCTTAGGGGGAGCGATAGGCGCAGGAGTTCCATGTCCTGTCCGTCCGAAGTCCCAAACGCAGCGTAATGCAACGGCGAAGCCAAGCACCGAGGGCACCGCCGCGATCCATCGCCATCGCGCGCGCGTCGCATCAACATGAAAGCCCAGCCAGGGCGGCAGCAGCCAGAACCACAGCGCAAAAAAGCCCGCCCCCACCAGCAGGGACGCAATCGTTTCCGGCCAGTGCGCGCCACCCTCGCTAGCGCCGGTCGTTCCTGTCTTCTCTTCTGCCACCATTAGCGCCTCAGTCAGGGCAAACTATGCGGACAGTCAAAGCGAAATGACTTTGTCGGCCAGCCACTGGGCCGCAATGATGTCGCCCATGCCACCAACAGTTCCGACACGAGCTTTCTCGAGCAAGCCAAAGTAGTCTAGGCATGTCTTGCAGACGATCAACCGAACCCCGTGCGCTTCGAGCGATTGCAGGACTTCCAAGACCGGCGACCCCTCGATCACCATCTTGACGCCGGAGGCATAGAAGCAGATCGCGCCCGGCAACGTGCCGTTGTCTTTAAGCAGCAGCAAGTACTTCCGCAGTAAGGAGCGTTGCAGCTCCGGATCGGCGGTTCCCATGCCGTCTCGCGTCACCTGGACTAGTACAGACTTGCTTCCTTCATGGAGAGTCAAGCGAGCACCTCCTCTTCGTTGCTTGTTACTGCTTCCCGCCGGCTCTTGCTAGTCTGCCGGTTCGGCCAGTTCGTGCAGTGCGGGAGCGCGTTTGCGGTAGGCGTCAAGAATGTCGACGAGCGAGACCACACCCACCAGCCTCCTGTTATCAGCGCGATGCACCACGGGCAGCAGCGGCCACTCCCCCATCTGGCGCAATGCGATGTCCAGCGACAGGTCGGGGTAGAGCTGAGGAAGTTCCTGCGGACCCGAATCGGAGGCGGCTGCCTGGTGGGTCGCCAAATCCAGCAGCTTGGCTTTGCTCAGACCGCCCCAGTGCCTGGAACCGTCCTGGACCAGGAAGAACTCGCCGGGCAGGGTCTGGAGCACTTCCGGAGGAGGCAACGCCTCCAGGCGAACCGCCACTTGCGGGCTGGGGGCACGCATGGCATCCTCCACGCGCAGCACCGCCAGTTCGCGGTCTTCTTCCAGCGACGGCAGGTCGAGTCCGTCCTGGCGCGAGAGCAGGTCGAAGATGGGCGTGCGCTGCAGACTGCGTGAGATCAGATAGGCCAGCGCATTGGAGATGATCACCGGCAGGATGATGGCGTAATTTCCGCTGACTTCCAGCACCAAGAACACTGAGGTCATGGGAGAGCGCAAGGTCCCGGCGAACAGCGCCCCCATGCCCACCAACGCGTACGCTCCCAAGGGCCCGGTGAAGTGCGGGAACAGCAGCCGCTCCACCCCAGCCACCGCACCACCCACCATGGCGCCGATGAACAATACCGGCGCGAACAGGCCGCCGGGAGTGCCGCTGGAGAACGACAGCACGGTGGCCAGGATCTTCAGTCCCGCCAGTATGCCCAGCACCTCCCAGGTGTACTGGTCGTGCATGGCCTGGTCCATGTAGTCGTAGCCGGCGCCCATCACCTGGGGAAACCGGAGGCCGATCACTCCAATGAGCAGCCCGGCGATCGCGGGCATCAGATACTGCGCCCACGTGGGCAGGGTCTTCAGCCGCGGCCGCAGAAACTTGATCGCTTTCACGAAGACCATCGAGGCGAACCCGGCGATCACACCCAGGATGGCGTACGCGAAAAGCTCTCCGGGGCTCTCCAGGCGATAGCCGGGCGCACGAAACAGCGGCTCGGCGCCCAAAAACCAACGCTCAACCACCACGCTCGACACGGCCGCCAGCACCACCGCGCCCAACACCCCGGCGCTCCAGCGTCCGATCACCTCTTCGATCACGAACAGCACGGCTGCGATGGGTGCGTTGAAGGCCGCAGCCAGTCCGGCGGCGGCGCCCACCGGAGCGATGAGCCGCAGATTCTCGCGCGAGAGCTTCAGCCGCCGGCCGATCAGCGACGCCAGCCCGGCGCCGATCTGCAGCGAGGGATCCTCCGGCCCCAACGACTGGCCACTGCCGATGGCCAGCGCCGAAGTAATGAACTTACCAATGATGGTGTTGCCGGGAATGTAGCCGTCGTAGATGTAGAGCGCCGACTTGGTCTGGTTGACGCCACTGCCGCGAACCCGCGGGAAGAAGCGCGCTACCAGGAAGGCGACCACCAGACCAACAGCGCCGGGGACCAGCAATACGCGATTGGGCTGCGGCACCAGTCCGGAGCCAAAGAAGACCCAACGCACGGCGTCAAAGGCCATGCGGAAGCACACCACCGCCAGCCCGGCGAGGATGCCAATCAGGATGGAAAGCAGCAGGAAGAGCTGGTCCTCGCCCATAAAGCGGCGCTCCGCCACGCTGCTGCCCGCCGCGTCGCTGGGGGGAATGGGAGAGGTGCTCACCGCGCTGCCTCCTGCTGCGCGGCCAGCAGTATCAGCGCCTTGTCTTCCAACCCCGGCGGCCCGCATGGCGCCGCAGCCTTCTCCAGTTTGAAGGCCAGATCCATCGTCTGCGCGACGGCATCCGGATCCCTAGCCAGCAACTTTTCGCTCGGCGCCATCGATTTGGCCTGCTGCAGGAGTGCGGCGAGACTCTTGTCTGCGGGTGCTGCCTGCGGAGAGGGAGAACACTTCTGCGCCCGCGCCAGCCCGAGCTGCATGTCGCGCAGCGCGCGGCGCGCCCGCTCCCGGGAAGACAAGCCACGCAAGAACGGATCCAGCTTGAGAACGAGCTCGGAGAGGTCCAGCAGCTCCACGGTATGTTGGTCCTCGGGCTTCTGAGCGACGACAGGCAACAGATAGAGCCGGGCAGCGTGGTACTCGCCCATCCGAAACGCGGCTTCACCTGCGCCCTCGAGTGCGGACATGAGGTTGGGCTGCTCGTTCAGCGCGTTGCGAAAGGCTGCCAGCGCCCGGGCGTAGAGGCCTGCTTCAAGCAACATCGTTCCCAGCCGCGTTTGTCCTGCGGCGTCCTGGGGCGGCAGCTCGGCAGCCAGCGCTACCAGTTCCGCTTCCGCATCTTTTGCATCCTGGACGGTGTGGCGATGGAGGAGGTATTCGCTCAGCTCGAATCGTATTTGCAAGCGGTGTTCCTCTGGATCCTGCGGCCAAACGCCATAAATAGCGGCGTGGTAATAGCGGACGGCCTGGGGAGTATCGCCCCACATGACCGCCAGCCGCGCCAATTCTAAATTGATCGTACCGTCGCCCGGCTCTCTCTCCCAGAGACTGAGCAAGTGGGCCCGTGCCTCCTGTGGCCGCTGGTCGGCCATCAGCGCCTGTGCCAGCCGCAGCCGGTAGAGATCGTTATCACGCGAATACGCCAGAGCGTTGCGAAAATCTTCCACCGCGTCGGCAGGGCGCGATCGCTTGAGCGCGTCTTCGCCACGCTGGTACCAGCGCACGGCATATTGCTCCTGCTTGCGATGGTAAGCGTGGGCGGCGAAGGTGGTCAGGGAAAAGAACACCGCGATCACTACCACCAGCCCCGCCAGCATCAGGGGTTCGCGTTGGATTATGCTGAACCGTTTCGCCATGAGTGGATCGCGCTGCTCCCGGCCAACCATCCTAGCCAGCGCGGTCGCACTCGGCAAGGGCAGAGCGTTTGTGGCAGCGAGAGGCAGGCGCTGCGATGCTAGAAGCGAAGGAGATTGTTGATGGCCCCGCCCAGATGCACGGTTCCGGCGCCCAGGAGCGGCATTTTCCACAGCCTGTCGTGGCCGCTGCGTTTCAGGCGATAAGCGAGATAGGCAAGGGCGGTGTCGCCGGCGCCCACAGTGGCATAGAAACGCGCACGATCTGGATGTGAGCCCAGCAGTGGATTTATCTCCCGCAGTCCTCCACGCTGCAGTCCGTGGATGGTGGTTTCTCCGTCCAACGCGGCGCTGCCGGCGGTAAATGCGACCAGGGCCCAGAACTGTCGGTCGGCGAGCCGCTGTTCGCCGGCTTTGAACGGAACGATGTGCACAGCATTGCGGCTCGAACTGACCAGCTCAGAGATCACCGGAGCGGGTGTGGCAACGGCCGGCTGCGGGGCAGAGACCATCGCTTCGGGCTCGGAAATGGAGGCGCTCAAGACCGGCTGCTGCTGCGCCTGCGCCAATCCCGACGCCATCCCCAACGCAAGCCCCAGAAGCGTTGCCCAGTTACTCCGGTAATGCTGCATCTTCCTACTCCTTGACTTCGGTTGTGCTGCGGGGGAGTGGCGATAACAACCCTTGGAGCGCAATCTTTAGACCATGTTAAGTCGCCTTATTTCTGCAACTTGCAGCCAGACCCTGGGTGCATGCTGCAAAACTTTGCAGCTCGGACCTTGGTACATTCCCCATCGGAATTCCGCGACTGGGGAAATAGCGTCCGCAGTCTTGCCGGCGGTTACCTAGGTTTCGCGCTGAGACGTAGTGCGCGCACACGTTGCTGTGACGCAGATCACCGCTCGATGGGCGCCGCGCTTCGTACTCTGAGGTTGCGAATACTTTTTTTTGCGAGGAGATCCTCATGGCCTACGTTATTACCGATACCTGCATCAAAGACGCGCTCTGCGTGGATGTGTGCCCGGTGGACTGCATCCATCCGAAGAAGGATGAGGAGCAATTCGAGGCCGCCAGCCAGATGTACGTCAACCCGGCAGAGTGCATCGATTGCGGCGCCTGCGTGCCGGTGTGCACCTCCGACTCGATCCATCCCGCTGACGACCTGCCGGAGGACAAGAAGGAGTTCGCCGAGAAGAACGCGGCGTTCTTCAACTAGAGTTCCGGTTCCGCAGCCCCAGCAGGGAGATGGCGGCCGCACTGCGAAGCCCCTCCCGGTTGCGGCGCCTTGCTCCGCCTCCAAGGCGGAAAAGAAAAGCCGCCCGCAGGCGGCCTCTGGAAACGTGAAGCACGCTAGCTGGCAACTTCCTCCAGTTGCTTCAGGTCAACGTCGAAGTTGGAGTAGACGTGCTGCACGTCATCGTGCTCTTCCAGGGCTTCGACCAGGCGGATCATCTGCGTAGCCTGCTGGCCTTCCAGCTTGATGTAGTTCTGAGGCAGCATGGCGACTTCGGAGGTGGTCACCGAGTAGTTGCCCTTTTTCACCGCCTCCAGCACGGTTTCGTAACCGTGGGGATCGGTGATGATCTCCCAGTTCTCGCCGTCGTCGCGCAAGTCCTCGCCGCCATTTTCCAGCACCACGTTCATGAGGTCGTCTTCTTTAGCGGACGCTTTAGGCACTACGATCGATCCCTTCTTGTGGAACATCCAAGCGACCGAACCGGCTTCGCCCAGGTTGCCGCCGTGCTTGCTGAATGCGTGGCGGATCTCGCTGATGGTGCGGTTGCGGTTATCGGTCGAGAGCTCGACCAGCACGGCCACACCGCCCGGACCGTAGCCCTCGAGTTGGAACTCCTCATAACTGACGCCCGGCAACTCTCCGGTGCCCCGCTGGACGGCGCGCTTGATGTTGTCGGCGGGCATGTTCTCCGCCTTGGCCGCCTGGATGGCGGTGCGCAGACGCGGGTTCTTATCGGGATCACCGCCGCCTTTGGCGGCCATGGTGATTTCCTTGATCAGCCGGGTAAAGATCTTGCCCCGCTTGGCGTCCAGCGCGCCCTTCTTGTGCTTGATGGTCGCCCATTTGGAATGGCCGGACATGGCAAAACCTCAGAAACGGAAGTCGATTTCGCGGCCTCGAAAGCGGCCGGATGACGCACAAAACTATGAAGGCAGCTGTGGATTATAGCATGATCGCTCGGCCCCTATTGCACGCGCTTGCTCAGCGCCGGGCTGCGACGGCGTGCCTCAGCGCGCAACGCGCGGTTGCCGCTGGGGAAAGCGCAGCAGACGGCGGAATTCTCCTCGCTCAGGGTCAGCGATCACCGTGTGCCGTGATCGTCATCACTGCCGGGATTCACTTAAAGACACAAGCTGAAGATTATGGCGCCCAAGAAGTGTCCTGTATGTGGCCAGAATTCGATCGTGCCGATCCTGCGCACGCCCGTAAAGCTCGCAGGCGAACCTCGGCCTGTCTCCGGGGTGCTCGCATATCGATGCGGCAAGGGACACGTCTTTATGAGCGCGGCGCGAAGCAGGCGCTTTCCCAGGAAGTAGCGGCCTCCCGATGCGCAGCCGAGGGACCTTGGAAAGATGTATGGTGCGAAAGGAGGGACTCGAACCCTCACGGGTTTCCCCACCAGATCCTAAGTCTGGCGCGTCTGCCAGTTCCGCCACTTTCGCGTTCTGACTGACATTCTAACCGAGGAACCCCCGGTCAGTGCCGCCCTGTGCTCACACGGTTAGCCGTGGGCTCATACGAGATTTTTCAGAACCAAATCCACGTCCTGTTTCTGCTCTCCCGATTGAACGCGCAGGCGCAGCTTGGTTCCCGGCGGCTCCGACTTGAATTGCACCCGGACTGCGGCCAGGGAAAGCTTCCCCACGGGGCGGCCGTCGATGGCGAGGATCCTGTCGCCGGTCTTGAGCCCGGCGGCGGCAGCCGGCCCGCCTGGGATTACGTCCATCACTTCAAAGGTCTCGCCCGACAGGTTCAGCCACATGCCGGAGCGATCGAAGACGTCCGGCTTGTCGTAGTTTGCGTTGGGCTCAAAGATGAGCTGCTGGCGCGGGTAGTCAAAAATTATATTGAAGCGCTTGAGGACCCCAGCGCCGACATTTCCAGCGACATACGGGCTCACAAAGGCGCCCTTTTTCTGCAGCGAGATTTCGGTAACCGGGTTATGAACTTCCACCTTGCCCAGGCGCAGGACCTTGGCGCGCGTGACCAGTGAGCGCGCCGCTCCGCCCACTCCCCAGCCGGTCACCGCTTCCAGCTTGGCCCCATAGTGGGCGGCAAGATCATGCTTCTCCGCAAAAGGCCCCAGCAGATCCAGGGAGGAACGGCTGCCGGTGTCGATGTCAAACTTGCCTTCGATACCGTCGATGGCGCCGTCCACCTGCGGAATATGCGCGTTGAACCGGAAGGGGACCACCGTCCCCTCGCCCTTGTAGGTGAAAGCGGAGGGCAGGGTGAGCGTGATCAGGTGATGTTCGTAATCAACCTTGGCAACAAAGCGCCTGAACACCTCGTAGCCGATCAGTCCATCAATCGAGATACCCTCCACAGCGGAGAAATTCTTCATCGGAAAGACGGCGAAGACCTGGTTTGAGAGGGTCGCCTCCCCCACCTCCAAACTCTTCAGCTTCACCAGTCCCACGTCCTCCGACTTTTCACCCACGCCCCGGCCCTGCAGCGCGCCCTGGGCTTTCAAGCCCAATTCCTTCGCCAGTTCGGGGGTGATGATGTTCGCCCCACCGGTATCGCACAGCATCCGAAAGGGGCCCTTATCGTCGAGTTTCACCTCGACGTAGATGTGGTTATTGAGCAGCTTGAAAGGAATGGTCGCAGAGCTCTTGCCTCCCGCAATCGCGAAATCCGGGGGCGGAGGTTGCGGGATGCGGAACCGCGCTTCCTCAACGGGGAGATTGAATTCAACTTTCTCCAGCGTGATGTATTGATCGTACTTTTGGTCTCCATTGGTGGAGCGCACGGCAAAGGGGATCTTCACTCCATTTACCGTGCGGTAATCGGAAAAGTACGTAGTGCGGGTTTCGATGTCGTTCTTCTCGACGGTGTGGTCGATCAGGTGCGTAGTCCCGTCGATCCACACGTCGAACGGGCGGCCTCCCTGCGGGGTGATCCGCAGAACGTCAAAGGATCTTCCCTCGCCCTGTTTGGCGCCGAGGCACTCGATTTGCGCCGCCCAGCGTTGCGGAAACCAATAGGCCATGGCGGTACGGTAGGCTTCATCAGCCGCTCCCAGTCTTGCATTCTGTGCGCCCTCGACGCGCGGCTCGCCGGAGGAATCCTCGGACCAGACCATCTTTCCATCGAAGCCATCGGCGCCGGAGGCCGGACCGAGCTGGTATTTCTCAAGATAGCGCCCGGTGAGATTGTCCTCCCAAGATTCGCCCTGGCCGGTCAGGCCGCTGGTCGTAAGCTTACCCTTGCTGTAGGTGGTACGGATGGCGTCCCATGCGTCTCCGCCCATCGCCTGCTTTGCTTTGGTAAGGACATCTTCCGCGCATGGCGGCGCGGCTGTTGCCGGGAAGCAGCTCAGAAGCACCAGAAATAGTCCTGCAAGAACATGGTTGCGCATTGGTCTCCCTTCCTCGTCGGGTAAGGTTACTCGTCACAGGAAATTACGCAAGCTGCGGGAAAAAGTTCCGGTGTAACTGGGCTGGAGGCATCCGGGCGTGGTCCAATTGCGCTCTGCGCCGTCGGCAGTCAGACGGCAAACCAGTGATTGCAACCAGAAACGGGCCGGACACGCCCTGGCGCTCACATCTAGAGCGGACGACGACTCTAGAAATTCTGGTTGATACCCTGCCAGATCCAGACCCCGGCGATCAACACGATCAGCACGCCCGAAGCCACTCCCAGCACGCGCAGGAACGGCTGAATCTTGCCCATGCGGCGCTGCAGGGCAAGCTGCTCCTCCTGCATGTGGATGGAGGAATCGTCAAGAAAGAGCTGATCGTCCTCGTGCATGGTGAGCGTGCTGCGATAGATGAGCAGGACGATCAGGACCACGGTGATGGCGGACCAGGCAATTAACAACATCATCAGAGGAGACACATGCCACCTCCAAACCAGCGCGCAGGCCGTTCCCACCTTGAACCCGGCCAAGCAGGAACCGGAGGGTACAGACCTGGTCGATTATAGCTCCGTCCAGCATTCGCAAGACGCTTTTTTCCAGCACCTTCCGGACGGCCAGGGATGGCGGAAAAACGCGACCTGGCCCCGCGTCCGGCATCTAAACCAACAGGTGGCTTACCCGCCGAAACCGTTCGGATTGGGAGCCGTTTTGGTATACTACCTACGATTCTAAGGAGATAAGGATGGCGACGACCACAACCCCCGGTGTAGACACGGGCAAGAAGTATCCCCTCAACCTGACCCCTAATGCCGTTTCCAAGGTGAAGGAGATTATGGCGCAGCAGAACCCGCTGCCGGCGGGCCTTCGGGTGGGAGTGGTGGGCGGAGGGTGCTCCGGGTTTTCCTACTCAATGTCGTTCGAGAACACTGCCGGCATGATGGACAAGAGCTTCGAGTTCGACGGCCTGAAGGTGTTCGTCGATGCCACCTCGCTGATGTACCTGAACGGCTGCCAGATCGACTACGTCGAGACCCTGGAAGGCGCCGGCTTCAAGTTTGAAAACCCCAACGTGAAGAGCACATGCGGCTGCGGGTCTTCGTTCAACGTTTAAAGCCCCTACTTCCCGAAATAGGAAAGCCCCGTCCGCGGACGGGGCTTTTGATTTTTTTATGTCTCAGCGGATCGAATTTTTGCTCTGTGCACGGGAGCCTGTGGGCGGATTTCTCACCAGCCCCGCTGCCTGCTCGAAGATCTTCTGAAACATCTTCTCCGTAAGCTTTCCCGTCTGAGTATTCTGCTGCGAAGGATGGTAAGAAACGAGGAGCATCTTGCCGTCCGGCAGTTGGTAGCGCGCGCCGTGAGCGAAGGTGTATCCGTTCTTGCTGGCGAGCGTGCCCCGCCGCTTGAGATAGTTCAAATAGCCATCGAAGGCCACCCGTCCCAAACAAACCACGACGCGCACCCGTCTAAGGCCGGCCAGTTCGCGGTCAAGAAAGGGCGCGCAGTTGGCAATCTCCCCCGGTGCGGGCTTGTTGGCAGGCGGGGCGCAGCGGACCACGGCCGTGATGTAGGCGTCCTTGAGGGCCAGGCCGTCGCCACGGTGGGTCGCATTGGGCTGGGAAGCGAAGCCTGTGCGATATAACACCGGGTACATGAAGTATCCGGAACCGTCGCCCGTAAAGGGACGGCCGGTGCGGTTGGAGCCGTGCGCGCCCGGCGCCAGGCCGAGAATCAGCACTTGCGCCTCGGGATCGCCGAAGCCCGGGACAGGCCGTCCCCAGTATTCCCAATCCAGGTAAGCGCGGCGTTTCTCGCGCGCGATCTTCTCGCGGTACGCAACCAGCCGCGGGCAGCGAGCGCAGGCTACGATCTCGCGATTGAGTTGGTCGAGCCAGGAGGGCATGGAACATTCTCGTCGCGAATCAACGCGGGAAGGCGCTCTTGGCTGTTGGCTTTAAGCTTTTGGCCAAGAGCCGGGAGCCAAAAGCCAAAGGCGACAAGCGCTGGTTTCTTTTTATCACGGTTGCTCCCATCCCAGCGTTTGACCGTTCCTTTGCCTTCTCTTTAATATGGAGGCGAGTATGAGCGACCGAAGGCCTTCCTGTTGAACGCCACCGAGACTAACGCCAACTGTACGCGCGAGATCGAGGTCGAAGTCCCGGCCGAGGTGGTGAGCCGCGAGACCGGGGTGGTGATCGAGCGCTTTCAGAAGCATGCCCGGCTGCCGGGCTTCCGCCGCGGCAGAGTGCCGGCGTCGGTGGTGCGGCAGCGTTTTCCCGAAGACATTCGCAGCGAGGTGGTGGACGCGCTGGTTCCCCGCTACTTTCGCCAGGAAGTCGAGAAGCGCGGGCTGCAACCCGTCTCGCAACCGCGGGTGAGCGACCTGCGCCTGGCCGAGGGCGAACCGCTGCGCTTCAAGGCGAGCTTCGAGATCATGCCCGAGATCGAAGTTTCGGGATACGACGAGCTGCGCGCGGAGAAGCCCGATACCAGCGTCAGCGACCAGGAAGTGGAAGAGGCCCTGGGCCGGCTGCGCGAGCAGCACGCAACCTATAATGCGGTGGACGACCGCGAGCTGCAAGATAGCGATTTTGCGCAAGTCTCGCTGGTCGGAACGCCCCAGGCGGGCGAGGGTAAACCCGTCACCATGGATGACGTACTGGTGGAGGTCGGTGGCGCCACTACCGTGCGCGAGTTCAGCGACAACCTGCGCGGCGCGCGTCCCGGCGAGGAACGCCGCTTCGACGTCACCTATCCCGAAGACTTTTCCGACCGGCGGTTAGCCGGCCGCAAGCTGGCTTACGCCATCGCGGTGAAAGCCATCAAGCAGAAAATTCTGCCGGAACTGAACGACGACTTCGCCAAAGAAGCTGGAGATTTCCAGTCGCTCGACGAGCTCAGGAACAAGATTCGCCAACAGCTGGAGGCGGAGAAGCAGCACAGCGCTGAACACGCCGCCAAGGACAAACTGATGGAGGAGCTGGTACGGCGCCACGATTTCCCAATTCCGGAAGCGTTGGTGGAGCGCCAGGTGGACGTGCGGCTGGAGCGCGGGCTGCGGGCGCTGGCGGCCCAGGGTATGCACACCGAGGACATGAAGAAGATGGACTTTCCCCGGCTGCGTGCCGGCCAGCGCGAGGCCGCGCTGCGCGAGGTGAAGGCGGCGCTGATCCTGGAGAAGATCGCCGACCAACAAAAGATTGCCGTCAGTGACGAAGAGGTTAACCAGGAGATCGAGGCGCTGGCCAAGCAGATGCAGCAGACCGCGGAGGCGGTGCGGGCTCGATTGACACGCGATGGAGCGCTGGATAGAATCCGCAACAGAATCCGCAACGAGAAGACCCTCGACTTTCTATATCGGCGGTCGGCATGAGGCCGCTGGCTGTTCAAGCTCCCCCGGCTTCACTCCTGTACGGGGAGGAAGTGTCAGGTTAACGTGAGAGAACAAAACATGGCCTTGGTGCCCATGGTGGTCGAACAGACCAGCCGGGGCGAACGTGCGTACGACATCTACTCCCGCCTGCTGCGGGACAACATCATCTTCCTGGGCACTCCGGTGGACGACACCATCGCCAACCTGGTGATCGCGCAGTTGCTCTTCCTGGAAGCTGAGGACCCGGAGAAGGATGTGTCGCTGTACATCAATTCGCCGGGCGGCTCCATTACCGCGGGCATGGCCATTTACGACACTATGCAGTTCATCCGCCCCGACGTGGTGACGATCTGCATCGGGCAGGCGGCCTCGATGGCGGCGCTGCTGCTCTGTGCCGGCGCCGCCGGCAAGCGTTATGCCCTGCCCGGGGCCCGCATCCTGATCCACCAGCCCTCCATGGGCGGGCTTTCCGGACAGGCCACCGACATCGACATCCACGCCCGGGAGATCCTGCGCATGCGGGAGATAACCAACCAGCTTCTGGCCAAGCATACCGGGCAGAAACTTGATAAAGTTGAGAAAGACGTCGAGCGCGATTTCATCATGAACGCGCAGCAGGGCAAGGAATACGGCATCATCGACGAGATTATCTACAAACACAAATAGCAAGGAGCCGGCGTCCTCTCAGGTTCGGGTCGGGTAGAAGGAGTAACAACGTGAAACCACGGTCGGGGTCGGATGAAGTTCTACGATGCTCGTTCTGCCATAAATCCCAGGATGCGGTCGCCAAGCTGATCTCCTCGCCCAGCGACTACCCGCGGGCCTACATCTGCGACGAGTGCGTGGCGGTCTGCAATTCCATCCTCGAGGATGACCGCGCCGAGACCCACGCTGCCGCTGCCCCCAACCACCTGCCCAAGCCGCAGGAAGTCAAAGTCTTTCTCGACGAGTACGTCATCGGCCAGGAGCAGACCAAGAAGAAGCTGGCGGTCGCGGTTTACAACCACTACAAGCGCATCCACATGAACCGGCAACGGGCCAGCGAAGTGGAGCTGACCAAGTCCAACATCCTGCTAATCGGTCCCACGGGAACGGGCAAGACCCTGCTGGCACAAACGCTGGCCAAGATGCTGGATGTGCCCTTTGCCATCGTGGACGCAACCACGCTTACCGAAGCCGGCTACGTCGGTGAGGACGTGGAGAACATCATCCTCAAGCTGCTGCAGGCCGCCGATGGGGACGTAGGCCGTACGCAGACCGGCATCATCTACATCGATGAAGTCGACAAGATCGGGCGCAAGGATGAGAACCCCTCCATCACCCGCGACGTTTCCGGCGAAGGCGTGCAGCAGGCGCTGTTGAAGATCCTGGAAGGGACCATCGCCAACGTCCCGCCGCAGGGCGGGCGCAAGCACCCCCACCAGGAATTCACCCCGGTGGACACCACCAACATCCTGTTTATCTGCGGCGGCGCGTTCGTGGGCCTGGAAAAGGTGATCGGCCGGCGCGTAGGCAAGAAAGCCGTCGGCTTCCGCAGTGGCGAGGAAGAGAAAGAGCAGCCGGTGCTGCCGCCCAGCAAGCGTGACACGGAAATGCTGGGCCAGGTGCAGCCGCAGGACCTGATCAAGTTTGGGCTGATCCCGGAATTTGTGGGGCGCCTGCCGGTGGTGGGCGTGCTCGACGACCTGGATGAGAACGCGCTCATCGAGATCCTCACGCGTCCTAAGAACGCCATCATCAAGCAGTACCAGCGGCTCTTCGAGTTCGAGAATGTGCGCCTGAAGTTCACCCAGGATGCGCTGCGGGGAATTGCCCATGAAGCCATGATGCGCAAGGTCGGTGCCCGCGGCCTGCGCATGATCCTGGAAGAGCTAATGCTCGATCTCATGTACCACCTGCCCAGCCAGAAGAAGGTGCGCGAGTTCGAGCTCACCAAGGAGATGGTGGAAAAGCGCGAACTCTCAGTGGCCGCGGTGATGGAGAAGGCGGGATAGGACGTTTCACATTTTTGGGGTTGAGTTTCACGCAAGCCGTGCCATTTGGCACGGCTTTTTCTGTGCGCCCCCAGACGCTCATGCACGGGCCGAACTCACCCGCCGGGTTAAGCCGCCCTGAGCAGCCCGCAGCCAAACTTTTTTACTTCCAGGGATGCACATTCTTGCTTTCGACGTCTAAAATCTCCAAGCGGCTTTTCAGCCTCGAGGCACTTGGTGCCCGCCTGGCCCTGCGGGCCGTGACCGTTGGTGCCGGCTTCGCCCGGTGCACTTTGGTCATGGGCTGGTGGGTACAAGCGTGTCTTTGGGGACACCTGTTGCGCGCGGGAAAACCTGATATATTGGCCTGTACGGTCTGCGCGAAGTATCTCTCAAGTACAAGGTTGGCATGACACAGAACCGCGAAAAATTCGAGAGCCGCAAGTTACCCATGATGCCCATCCGCGACGTGGTCATCTTCCCACACATGATGACACCCTTCGTGGTAGGCCGCGAGTCCAGTGTGCGCGCTCTCGAGGAAGCGCTGGCCGGCGACAAGAAGATCTTCCTGGCCACCCAGCACGACGCCAGCGTCGACGAACCCAAGGCCAACGAGATCTACCAGGTTGGCACCGTGGTCAACATCGTGCAGAGCCTGAAGCTGCCCGACGGCAACATCAAGGTGCTGGTCGAGGGCATGGAGCGCGGCAAGATTCTGCAGGTCGCTGAGGGCGACGGCTATTTCCAGGCCACCATCCGCACCGTCAAGTACACCAGCGAGGTCACCCCCGCCATCGAGAGCGCGATGCAGCGCGCCACTTCCCTGTTCGAGCAGTATGTAAAACTGTGCCAGTCTCTGAACTACGAAACCATGATCGCTGCCGTGCGCATGGAGGACCCGGCCAAGCTCACCGACACCATCGCCGCTAACCTGCAGCTCTCGATTGAGGAGAAGCAGGAGCTGCTGGAGATCTTCGATCCCGGAGAGCGGCTCAACCGCATCGCCGACGTGCTCGACATCGAGATCGAGAAGCTGAACATGGACCGCACCATCCAGTCGCGCGTCAAGCGGCAGATGGAGCGCGCGCAGAAAGAGTACTACCTCAACGAGAAAATCAAGGCCATTCAGAAGGAGCTGGGACGCGGCGAGAAGAGCGAGTGGGACGAGCTGAAGAAGAAGGTGGACGCCGCCGGCATGCCCAAGGAAGTCCACGAGAAGGCGCTGCAGGAGCTGAAGAAGCTGGAAGCCATGCCGCCGATGTCGGCGGAGTCGACCGTGAGCCGCAACTACCTGGACTGGCTCCTGGCGGTGCCCTGGAAGAAACGCTCGAAGGAAATCCGCAACATTGATCGTGCTGAAAAGGTCTTGAACGAAGACCACTATGGCCTGGAGAAGATCAAAGAACGCATCCTCGAGTTTCTGGCCGTGCGCCAGTTGGTGAAGAATCCCAAGGGATCGATCCTGTGCTTCGTCGGGCCGCCGGGCGTGGGTAAGACGTCGCTGGGCATGTCGATCGCGCGCGCCACCGGCCGCAAGTTCGTGCGCATGTCACTGGGCGGAGTGCGTGACGAAGCCGAGATCCGCGGCCACCGCCGCACCTACATCGGCGCGCTGCCCGGGCAGATCATCCAGATGATGCGCAAGGCCGGCACCAAGAACCCGGTCTTCATGCTCGACGAAGTGGACAAGATGTCGATGGACTTCCGCGGCGACCCCAGTGCGGCGCTGCTCGAAGTCCTCGACCCGGAACAGAACTACATGTTCGTGGACCACTATCTCGATGTCGAGTACGACCTCTCGCAGGTGTTCTTCATCGCTACCGCCAACGTCATCCACACTATCCCCGCCGCCCTGCAGGACCGCATGGAAGTGCTGCGGCTGCACGGGTACACCGAGCTGGAGAAGATGGAGATTGCCAAGCAGTTCCTGGTGAAGAAACAGCGGAAGCAGGCCGGGCTGACGGAGAATAACATCAGCTTTGCCGACGATGCCATCCAGCACATCATCCGCTGTTACACCCGGGAGGCAGGGGTGCGCAACCTGGAGCGCGAGATCGGCAATATCTGCCGCAAGGTGGCGCGCAAGGTGGTGAAGCACGGCGCCGGGTACAACGTGGTGCTAACGGGCGAGAACGTCGGCGACTTCCTGGGCGTCATCAGGTTCCGCGAGCTGCCCGTGAGCGAGAAGAGCGAGGTGGGCCTGGTAACGGGGCTGGCCTGGACCGAGGTCGGCGGCTCCATCCTGAGCACCGAAGCCACCATCGTGGACGGCAAAGGCAAGCTGATGCTGACCGGCAAGCTGGGTGACGTGATGCAAGAGTCGGCGCAGGCAGCTATGTCGTACTTGCGTTCACGCGCCGCCCGCCTGGGCATTGCGCGCGACTTCTATCGCAGCGTGGACATCCACATCCACGTGCCCGAAGGCGCCATCCCCAAGGACGGGCCTTCGGCTGGCATCACTATGGCTACCGCCCTGGCCAGCGCGCTCACCAAGATCCCGGTGCGCCGCGACCTCGCCATGACCGGCGAGATCACCCTGCGCGGCAAGGTACTGCCCATCGGCGGGCTCAAAGAGAAGCTGCTGGCGGCGCACCGCGCCGGTGTCTTCGAGGTCGTCCTGCCCAAGGACAATGAAAAAGACCTGCCGGAAGTCCCGGAAAACCTGCGCAACGCCATGAAGCTGCACTTCGCCGAGAACATGGACCAAGTGCTGGCCATCGCCCTGGAGCGTCCGCTGCCGCAACTGGAGGCGGAAGAGACCTCGCAGCCCATCGCACCGCCCGTCCCACCGGTTGCTCCCCCCGGGGAGGGGCCCACGGCGCATCAGTAAGTAGCGAGTACCGAGAAGGCCCACCGAGAGCGGGCCTTTTGCTTCAAGGGTACAATTCAGCTATGGATTGGCATGAAGACCCTAATATCTCAAGAATCCCGGGTCAAGGGCCTTATCGGGGCCGTGTTCACTGTTGGTATCGTTTTCCTGTTCCTGGTCGGGGTCCCGCACGCGCGCCTGTTCGCTGTGATCAGCGTTTCTGCCGGCGTGATCGTGGCAGTCGTACTCTACCTGTGGCACAAGCGCAGGCCGGTAGGAGTCATTGACATCGCGCCCCCCTGACAGGAGTTAGCCTGGATCCGCGTCTATCCGGGCTCATCCGCAGCAAATGAACTCAGCATTACCGCGCCGGTCTTATCTCCGGCTTCTCCGGCAGCGACGAGACCACGTTGCCGTGTTCGTCGAAAAAGCTGAGCCGCGGACCATCGTCGGCGATGGCCATGCGCGCCCGAATCTGGCCGTCGGCATCCCGCAAAACGAAGCTCTCGGCTTCGACGCTGCGCGCCTTCATCACGTTGGGCTGCGCGAAGTCGAAACCGGCAACTAACAGCACAAGACAGAGGAGCGTCAGCAGCAGAGCTCTCGTTCTCCAGCGGCGATTCGACGTTTCAAGCCGTTCCATCCTCTGATATAGATCTTTTTCCTGCATGGCTTCCCCTCCCAACACCAAAAGCACAGTGACCCCTACCAGAACGGCAACGCGTGGAATTCTTGCATGCCCTCGTCCCGGTTTGCGCGATCTACCGCTGGACAATAGAATCAACTCGATACGGTTTCATGGCCGCCCCTATCCTTGCCTCCAGCTCACGGCGTCGCAGCGCGGTGCTGCGTTTTGCCGGCCTGCTACTCGGGCTGGTAGTGCTCAGCATCCTGGGTGCGAGCGGATGGTTCTACTTTTCGGCGCGCGCTTCCCTGCCCCAAGTGGATGGAGAGGTTCGCATCGCCGGCCTCAGCGCGCCGGTCAGCGTGCTCCGCGACGCCCAGGGCGCGCCGCACATACGCGCCGCCAACTTGCATGACCTGCTGTTCGCGCAAGGTTACATCGCAGCCCAAGACCGGCTATGGCAGATGGATATCCTCCGCCGTTCGGCCTTTGGTGAGCTGGCCGAGATCGTGGGGCCGGGAGCCGTGGAACACGACCGTCAGCAGCGCCTGCTGCTCTTCCGCTCGACTGCCGAACGCGCCCGCGAGGCGCTTCCCTCCGTCACCCGCGAACAGTTCGAAGACTATGCGCGAGGGGTAAATGCGTTCATCGCTGGGCATCGCGACCACCTACCGATCGAGTTCCGCTTGCTGCGCTACGCGCCGCGCTCCTGGACCGCGGACGACAGCCTGGCGCTGGGGCTATTCCTGAACCAGATGCTCACGCATGGGCCGTATCGCCGGCAGTTGGCGCGGGAGAAGATCCTGGCCAAGCTGGGCCCGGAGTTGACCGCCGACCTCTATCCCAATTCTTCGTGGCATGACCATCCGCCGGGCGCAGAAGCCAAGACCCTCGAGCAAGAACCTTTACACGAAGATGAGGACGACGAGGATGCGCCCTCTGTCGTGCGCACCACTCTGGAGCGTGCCGGTTCCGAGTGGCTTTCAGTTGGACTCCGCGGTGGCTCGAACGATTGGGTGGTCTCAGGCGCGCATACCGTCTCCGGAAAGCCCCTGCTTTCAAACGACATGCATCTTATGCAGCAGATGCCCAGCCTGTGGTACGAAGCCCAGTTGGAGATCGCGGGCGCGGCCGGCTTCGATGTGGCGGGATTCACGTTGCCGGGGCTGCCCTTCGTCCTGGTCGGTCACAACCAGCGGATTGCCTGGGGCGTTACCAATTTGGGCGCCGACGTCGAAGACCTTTTCATCGAGACCTTCAACTCCCAAGGCGAACACCGGACTCCGGAGGGCTGGCAGCAGGCGGAGGTGCGGCACGAGACCATCCACGTCCGAGGCAAGCCCGACGTTGCGCTCGACGTGGTCATCACACGACACGGGCCGGTGATCAGCGACCTGATTCCGGGAGAGACGCGTAAGCTGGCGCTGCAGTGGGCGCCGCTCAAAGATCCCGCGTTCCTCACTTATCCCTTTTTCGAAGTTGATTCGGCGCAGAACTGGGAGGAGTTTCGCCGGGCACTCTCCGCCATGGGCGGTCCGTCGTTGAATTTCGTATACGCGGATGTAGACGGCCACATCGGCTACCAGGCTGAAGGACGCGTCCCGCTGCGTGCTTCCCCGACCAATGGCCTGCCGGTCGCGGGCAACGACAATGCTCACGAATGGACGGAGACCATTCCGTTCGACAAACTGCCCAGCGTCTTCGATCCGCCTTCCGGAATCATTGCCACTGCCAACGCGCGCATCACTCCCGACAAGTATCCCTACCTGTTGAGCAGTGAGTGGATGGCTCCCTACCGCACCGAGCGTATCTACCGCGTGCTGCAGTCGGGAAGAAAGTTTGCGCCAGAGGACATGCTGGCGCTCGAGATGGACGTGCAGTCGGAGTTCGACCACTTCTGCGCCGAGCGCTTTGTATATGCCGTTGACCACGCCAAGCAGCCCTCGGCGCGGGCCCGGGCCGCCGCTGACCTCATGCGCTCCTGGGACGGCCAGGTCACTGTGGATTCAGCCGCCGCTACGCTCACCGTGCGGGCGCGCAGCGAGCTCTGGCGCATGCTGCTGGAACCCAAGCTGGGCGGGGACTACAAGCTCTACCACTGGGGCATGCAGTCGGTGGCGCTGGAGAACATTCTGCTCCGGCAGCCGCCGCTCTGGCTGCCGCCGAATTACGCCAGCTATGACGAGCTGCTCGCTGCCGCCGTGGAAGCCGTGGTCGCGAGCCCGGAGGCGCCACAGTCGCTTTCCGCCTGGACCTGGGGAACAGCGCGCCCCTTCCAGCTTGAGCACCCGGTTTTGGGCAAAATCCCCGTGCTTCGCCGCTGGGCTGGGCCGGGACGCTATCAAGCTTCAGGCGATGGTTACACCGTCAAGCAGATGGGACACGGCGAAGCCTACGCTTTTCAGCAAGCGCCTTCCGAGCGCATGACGGTGGATTTTTCCAATCTCGACGCCACCACCATGAACATCGTCACCGGACAATCCGGGCAAATTTTCAGTCCGCATTATCTCGACCAGTGGACCGCTTGGATGGAAGGCCGCAGCTTCGCATTTCCCTTCAGCGACGGGGCGGTGGACCGGACGAAGAAGCACGAGCTGCGGTTAGAGCCGGGAAGATAGTACTCGGCTCCTCTACTTATCCACGTACTTCACGTCCACGGCTTTGCCAACGACATCGATCTGGGTGGGCGTGAATGTAGGTACGCTGGCGGTGGTGTCATAAATTCGCAACTTGCCCAGGCACGGCGACAGACTCTGGCAATGGTAGCTTCCGGCGGCCACGTCCTCCACCACGTACACCACACTACGCGCGCTGATGGGAGCAATCCCCGTGACGTTGCCGGTAATGGGGTCAACCGCGGCCTGGTTGTTACTCGTATCGAAGACGGTAAGGCAGCCGGCGCTGCAGGTGATGGCACCAATCAGCAGCTTGTTGTTGCTGCCCAGCTCCATGAGATCGTGATAGCCGTCGCTGATGGGTACAGAACCGGTCAGCGTGAGGGCAGTGGCGTCCAGCATCGAGAGCCGACCGGCGAGCGAGCCCGGCGTACCGGATGGGGTGCCAGCCACAAACACGATGTTCCCACTGAGCAGGGCGACGCTTGCCGCCGGGACGGGTACGTTGGTTATCGGTACAGGAGGGCTGACGGTCATGTCCAGCACGGCAACGCTTGCCGTGGTGCCCCCGCATTCCGGACCACAATTGAGCACATATGCCTTGGTGCTATCGGCGGAGAAGACTGCCGACACCGGCCGGTCGAACCCGCCGAGCTGCGTCGCCGCCGTGGCTGGGGTGGTCTGGGCGGTGGCAGTGTCGATCACGATCAGCGTATCGATATGTTCAGCGGGACCTCCGAAGACCAGCAGTTTGCTGTGGTCGGGGCTCAGCACTAGGGTGGTGGCCGCGTTCAGCGGCTGTCCGGTTGTATCCGCCTTGATCGTGCCTGTGATCTCGAAAGTGGTGGCCGTAGTAGTGGTAGCCAGGTTCAGCACCTCCACGCATCTTGGAGTGCAGGGCGTGTTGGCAGAGTTGGGCACCGCCGCAAAGCCCAGCGTGTCGTCGGCCAGGACATAATCGGTGCTGGGGCCAGGCAGGGAAATGCTGTCCAGCACGGTTTCCGTGGAGTTCATCACCGCGGACAGCGTAACCGAGCCCGCATTAAACACCAGGGTGATGGATTTGTCGGGAGAGAGCCTCATAAGCCCCGGCTGGCTACCGGTGCCAATGGTGTGCGGCGACTCGATGTCCCGCAGCGCATCCTCGATGTGCAAGGTGCCATCGACATCGTCGGAAACGAAGGCGCGCTTCGCCAGGCCGCTGGTCGCAGCCCCGCTCCCGCCGCACGCGGCAAGGCCCAGCAGCGCCCAAGAAAAGATGACGAGAGCCGCTCCCTTCCAATCGGTGCGAGTACTCATGAAGATGGGGTTCGTCGGCAGAATTCGAAATTATAACAAAGCGCTCGAACCGGGCGCGCCATCCCACCGCTAAGACACGATCATCACGCGGGCAGCGCAGCCACCGCTTGGCGAAAGTAATCCAGCGACAGCTTGAGGCCGGTCTCGAGATCGGTCTTCGGCTCCCAGCCCAGCAGGGCGCGCGCCTTGGAGATGTCCGGCTGGCGCTGCTTGGGATCGTCCTGCGGCAAGGCCTCGAAGCGCAGCTTGCTTTTTGACGCGGTAACCGCCAGTACCTGGCGGGCGCACTCGAGAATGGTGAACTCGTTGGGATTCCCGATATTCACCGGCTGGTGCTCGTCGGAGCGGGCCAGGCGTAGAATGCCATCAATCTCGTCGGTGACGTAGCAGAAGCTGCGAGTCTGGCTCCCGTCACCGTAGACGGTCAGCTCTTCGCCGCGCAGCGCCTGCTTCATGAAGTTGGGGATCACTCGACCGTCATTGAGCTGCATGCGTGGGCCGTAGGTGTTGAAGATGCGCACGATGCGCGTATCCAGCTCGTGGTAGCGATGGTAGGCCATGGTGGCGGCTTCGGCAAAGCGCTTGGCTTCATCGTAGACGGAGCGGGGGCCGACGGAATTGACATTGCCCCAATAGGTCTCTTTTTGGGGATGCTCGATCGGGTCGCCATAACATTCCGAAGTCGAGGCCAGCAGGAATTTGGCGCGGTGGCGGCGCGCCACATCCAAGGCGTGAAAGGTCCCTGCAGAACCGACTTGCAGGGTCTCCACGCCGTGGACCATATAGTCCACCGGGCTGGCGGGACTGGCAAAGTGGAAAACGAAGTCGACGGCGCCGGCGTCGAAGGGCTGGATGATGTCGGCCCGGAGCAGTTCGAAGCGGGGCTCATGCGCGAGATGGGCGAGATTAGCGGCCCGGCCGGTCAGCAGGTTGTCCACGGCAACAACGGAGTGCCCCTCCCCCAACAACGCCTCCGAAAGATACGAGCCCAGAAAGCCGGCACCGCCGGTCACCAGTGCGCGCATAGTCTATTTCTTCTTCCTCACAGCAGATTTCTTGGCGGGTTTGGCCGGCGCTTTTTTGGCGGCGGGTTTAGCAGGAGACTTGCCGGCGCGAGCAGATTGTTTATGCGCCGGCGCCTTCTGTGCGGTTGGCTTCTCTTGCGCGGCAACCGGGCTCGCCGACTTCACTGACTTGTCCTTCCTCCCAGGCTTACCCTCAACCGCCGGTGCGCCTTCGCCAGCCTTGGCGCTGCGGCCACGCTTGGGCGGAGGCAGAGCCGGCGGCGGTGGCGCAAATGGCTTCAGGAATTTCAGGATCTCAGTGCGGGAACGCAGTTTGCCGTCCAGCAACAGGTAAAAGGCATCTTCCGCCAGTTTGGGATAAAGCGGCAGCTCCGGCGTTATGTGCAGTTCGGCCATTTCCGGCAGCGGCAGCTTGGTCTTCACCTGGCGCCACTTGGTAAAGAAGTTGCGGATCTTCTGGGCGACCGCCTGCTGGCGGCTGGTCGTCTCCAGGAACAGGATGGTCTCGGGGCGCGCCTGGGAGAGCAGCTTCCAAGCCAGCGATGGTGTGGCCGCTTCCCTGCCGGCGAGGCGCTTAGCCAGTTCCCTGGCGTCATCATCCAACCTGCGCCAGGTCTCGACGAAGCTCTTGCGCGGCATCAGCCGCTGCATGGCGGCGATGTCGCGGTCGCCCAAGCGGTGCGTCAGGAAGTACATCACCGCGGGTGCGGCATCCAGGGTGTAGCCGAGATCCTGCATCTGTTGCTTGGTCTTGAGCAGTTGGGCCAGCGAGGCGTTGTCCACCTTGCTCGCCGACCAGTGCGGGTTGAGCACCTTCAGCCAGCCTTCCTTCTCGTACAGGCGAAGGATATGCAGGGGATCGTCCTCGTAGGCGATCTGCTCGATTTCGTAGCCGATGGCGCGGTCGGAGATGTTGTCGATGTAACTTCCTTCGCGGGCCGCGTCGAAGCGCGCCTGGGTGCGCTCCTCCAGGGCGAAGTGGAAGCGGGTGGCGAAGCGCGTGGCGCGGATCAGCCGCGAGGGTTCCTCGTAGAAGGCATAGTTGTGCAGAATGCGGATGAGCTTGGCTTCAATGTCGGCGACCCCATTGAAGGGATCGAGCAGCAGGCCGCGAGAACCGGGATTGAGCGACAGCGCCATGGCATTGATGGTGAAGTCGCGGCGGCGCAGGTCGTCGGTGATGGTGCCCGAGGCGATCTCGGGCGCCCGCCCCGGCTTCTCATAACGCTCCGAGCGTGCCATGGCGATTTCGCCTCGCACGTTGCCAGGCAGCAGCACGTACATGGAGCGCAGGTCGTCGTCCACTCCCTGCACCAGGGTTCCGGCTTTCTCCAGCTCGCGCTGCAGCTTGAGCGCGTTTCCCTGCACGGTAAAGTCGAGGTCGCGAATGGGAAAGCCGCTGATGAGGTCGCGGATACCGCCACCCGTCAGGTAGACATTCATCTCCTGGGCGCGTGCCAACTCCTGTACCAAGGCCACAGCGCGCTGCTGGTCCGGCGTCAGCCGGCTCTCCATCATGTAGATGTAATCAGCCATTCTTCGAGGTCGGGTGCCGCTTCCGGCCGCTCACCGGACGCACCCCGGTCTGCTTCGGCCCTGGCCGTGCCGCGCCTCGACCCAGGCAGGGTTCGTCACAGGGTTTGGCGACCAGTTGTAAGTGACTCCGGACAATAGACTTAGCTGCGCGTTTCTAGGGGCCGGCACAAACCAGACACCATAGCACAAAGGTTTACAATTTGGCTACAGGTTGCAGCCCGGCGCGCCTGAAGCAGCAAAAATGCGACAATCACGGGGCGCCCCCGCTGCAGGCTACAAAAACCGATTGTCATCTGAGCGGCCGAGGGGCCCCACACGTTTTTTAGTGCGGGAAACGGCCGCGAAGGACCTCGGTTCTTAATATGGAAGCTCAACCTTGAAATCCTCGACTCACAAGAAAGTGATCGTCCGCAAGATGGATCGCGACGCCATGCAGGGATACGTCGCCCCCGCCAGCTTCGTGTTCGAGGGGAAGCTGGAGCTGATGAACACCGCTGGCAAGGTGGTGCTCATCGAACTGGCCGACATCAAGGGCGTGTACTTCGTGCGCGAGTTCACGGACCTGGAAGCCTCGGCGCGCAAGACCTTCGCCACACGGCCGCGCACCGAAGGCCTGTGGGTCCGCCTGAAGTTCAAGGACAACGACGTCATGGAAGGGCTCATGCCGAACGATCTGACGCAGCTCGCCGGTTACGGCTTCCTCATCAATCCTCCCGACAGCCGCGGCAATCTGCAGCGCATCTTCGTGCCCAAGACGGCGCTGGCCGAGCTGACCGTGCTGGGCGTGATTGGCGGACCAGCCGCGCGCCGCCGCCGGCCGCGCGTCGCGCCCGCCGCCGATTCCCGCCAGGTGCCGATGTTCACGGAGTAGCACTCAGCCCAAGCGCCCCCCAGAGTAGGAAAGTACTCGGTGCTCGGTACTCGGTACTCGCTACTCGCTACTCACGTCAGCAACTGCGCCAGAATGATCTTAGCGATCATCGCCACCGGATAAACGGCCGCGTAGCTGACGTTGGGCGCGTCTGAGTTGGATTCGCGTGTGGCATACGCCAGACACGCCGGCTGAGTCTGGATGCCGGCAACCAGGCCCATGAGCGATGCAAAGGGAATTTTCAGTAGCTTGTATCCCACCACTAGGGAAACCAGAGTGACGGCGAGGGTAATGGCCGCGCCCGCCAGCAGCATTTCCAGGCCGTTCTGACGAAGGGTTTGCGCGAAGGCGTAACCGGCGCGGATGCCGACCCCGGCAAGAAAAAAAAGCAGCCCAATCTGCCGCAGGGTGAGATTGGAGTTCAGCGGCATGATCCAGCTGATGCGGCCGGTGCGCTCCAGCTTGCCCAGGATGAGGGCGACCAGCAGCGGCCCGCCAGCGAACCCCAGGCGGATGGACCCGCCGGGCAGGGGGATGGGCACCATGCCTACCAGCACTCCCAGCACCAAGCCGATGGCCACGGAGCCGAAATCGGCCTCAGCCGCGCCGCGGATCGAGTCACCGAAAAACTGCGAGATCGCCGGAAAGTTCTCGCGGCGGGTCAGAACGCGAACGCGATCACCCAGTTCCAGGCGCGTGTCGCGGGCAGGCACCAAATCCAGATCGCCGCGCCGCAGGCGCGTGATCGTCGCGCCCATGCGCCTCTCGAGATCCAGCTCGCGGATGTTTTTACCGACGATCTCCTGGCGTGATACGAAGACGCGGCGGAAATCGAGCTGCGAGCGGTCCAGCTCGATGTGGGCCTGAAGGGGCTGGCCGAAAATCTGCTCGGCGCGGACCAGGCCCTCGTCGTCGCCGACCGCCACCACGATGTCACCGCGCTCGAGGCGGGTATCGCCGCGCACAATGTCGCTCGCCTCCCCGTGCTGGATGCGGCTGACGACGAAGCCGGGATCACGGTGCGGGTGCAGCACTTCCTCCACCGTGCGGCCGATCACCGCGGGATTCATCACCACGAAGTTACGGGTGCGGATCTCTGAGCTATCCGCCGCCGCCTCCATGGCGGGCTTCCACACCCGGCGCAGCACGGCAAACGCGATCAGTACACCGATCACCCCTATGGGATAGGCGATGGAGTAGCCGACCACAGGTTCGTCGGAGGCGGCGCGCAGCCGCTCCGCAGAAAGCCCGGCGGAGAGACCGCGCTCGCGCAGCAACTCGCGCGCCGCGGCCAGCGCCGGAGTGTTGGTCATGGCGCCAGTGTAGAGGCCGGCGGCGCGAGCCCGGGTCAGGTGGGCGGGACGGGAAACGAGCAGCGTCATGCCCGCGCCCAAAACCACTATCAGCAGCGCAAACGCGCTGTCGCGATAGCCTCGTTCACGCAAGGATTGAAAGAACTCCGGACCGCTCTGGATACCGATGGTGTAGATGAAAATGATCAGCCCGAGGGTCGGAATCACTTCCGGGACGGAGATGGAAGGGCTCAGCGAGCCCACCGCCAATCCCATGAACAAGACTCCGACAACCCCGAAGCGGAAACCCAGCACCGAGATCTCACCCAGCAGGTATCCCAGTCCGATCACGATAAAAAGCGTGAGGATGGGATTCTCCGCCAGCGCGGTGACGATGGTGCCGGGCATGCAGAAGATTAGTTTATAGGATCAGGAAGCAAACGCTGCATGCTGCGTCTCTACCAGACGTTCCGGGCAGGCTGAGTCGCACTCGCTCATTTACAATCAGCCATCCCAGAGGTCTTTTTATGAAACTTTCCGAGATCGCATCCTCCGTAGAGGCGCGCCTGGAAGGCCAGGACATGGAAATCACCGCGGTCACCGGCATCGAGCAAGCCGGCCCCGGCGACCTGACCTTCGTCGCCAATCCCCGGTACGCCAGCGCGGCGAAAACTACCCGAGCCTCGGCGGTAATCGTGGCGCCGGACTTCCCCGCCCTCACGCGACCGACGCTGCGCAGCCCCAATCCCTACCTGGCGTTTGCCCGGGCGCTGGAGCTCTTCTACCAACCGCCGAGTTATGCACCCGGCGTTCATTCGACGGCTGTGATTCACGACTCTGTGCGCATCGGGGCGCACGCCCATATTGGCGCCTACGTGGTGATCGATGAAGATGTCGAAATCGGCGAGTGCTGCGTGCTGCTGCCGCATGTGGTCATCTATCGCGGGGCACGCATCGGCGACAATTTCTTTGCTCACGCCCACGCGGTGGTGCGTGAGTACTGCCGGCTGGGCCACGGCGTCGTGCTGCAGAACGGGGCGGTGGTCGGCGGCGATGGCTTTGGCTTCGCCAAGGATGGTACGGGCGCGTGGCGTAAGATTGTCCAGTCCGGGCCGGCGGTGCTGGAGGACGAGGTGGAAGTCCAGGTGAACGCCTGCGTGGACCGCGCCAGCGTGGGCGAGACGCGCGTCCGGCGTGGAGCCAAGATCGACAACCTGGTGCAGGTAGGGCACGGTTCGACCGTAGGAGAAGACAGTCTCCTGTGCGCGCAGGTAGGACTGGCGGGCTCGACCGAACTGGGCAAAAACGTGATCCTCGCCGGCCAAGTGGGCATCGCCGGGCACTGCCGCATTGGGGATGGGGTGGTGGCCACCGCCCAGAGCGGCGTTCCCAACGACGTCGCGGACGGAAAAATGGTCAGCGGCTATCCTGCCATGGACAACAAGCAGTGGCTGCGCTGCGTGGCCGCCTTCCAGCGCCTGCCAGAGATCCTGAAGGCGGTCCGCGGGCGAGCTGGGACCACGTCGCTAAAATAGAAACAGACGTAAGCCTGTGGTCGATGCATCGTATAGTACCGAGTGCGGAGTACGGAGCACCGCGTAGTAAGTGCCATGGCGGACGAAAAACACGAGCCTAAAGCCGAACGCAAACCTATCCGGGTGCTGCTGCTCGACGACCTGCCGGAGAACCTGCTGCTGCGCTCCACCATCCTGCGCCAGCATGGGTACGAGTCGGTGACCGCCGCCTCGGTGGAGGAAGCCGAGTCCAAGCTGCACAACATCGATATCGCCGTGCTCGATTACCACCTGGGACGCGGCAAATTCGGGACGGAGGTGGCCGAGAGCCTGCGGCAGACGCGGCCGCAGGTCCCGATCATCATTTTGTCGGCCACCCTGGAGCGCAGCTTCGGCGGCGTCGCCGACATGCACTTGCTCAAGGGCTACAGCTCGGTGGACGACCTGCTGGGCGCTTTGCGCAGCTTCGAAGCCAAGAAGCGCGGCAAGCCCGTGGTCGTGGACTCGCGCGACTTTTACTACTCACGTATCGGCATGGCCATGGGCGACGACGTGGCACTGGAGATCGTGGATGGCGAAGGCAACTGGCAGTACGTCAACGACACCTTCGCCACCATGTGCGACAAAAAGCGCGCCTGGTTCCTGGGCAAGAACCTGTTCGAACAGTTCCCCGAGCTGGGCGATGGCTGGAAGGCAACCATACGCAAGGTGGCCGACACGCGCGAGACCTACGTCGAGCGCAGCCCGCGCGGCCTGCCCCATCTCCCGGTGAAGAATCCACGGTGGGTGTGGAACGTGCTGCTGTTTCCCCTCAAGCTCCACGACGGACGCGATGGCGTGGTGCTGAGCGCGCGGGTGATCGAGAAGAAGCCCAGCATCTAGCTTCGTAGCT
>Ga0335081_10000665_pt1 | contig 56967 bp, 63 predicted proteins | sample Lox_Sample_35_FD_206713 | JGI IMG/M metagenome (GOLD analysis project Ga0335081, IMG submission 206713) | Soil microbial communities from Loxahatchee National Wildlife Refuge, Florida, United States - Lox_Sample_3.5 | ecosystem: Environmental > Terrestrial > Soil > Wetlands | place: USA...
CTACCGGATGTATGACAACAACGGCAACGGCACCTGCGCCAACATCAAGGGGTCCGGCGTCACCATCTACACCATCCAGGTCAACACCGGCGGCGACCCGACCTCGACCTTGCTGTCGAATTGCGCGAGCGACTCGAGCAAGTTCTTCATGCTCACCTCGGCCAGTCAGATCATCACCACCTTCCAGCAGATCGCCACGCAGATCTCCAAACTGCGCATCACCCAATAACGGCGCCAGCGCGGTCACAAAACAAAAGCCCGGCTGCAGCCGGGCTTTTCATTGCAAACGCGGGTGACGCTACGCGGACGCAACCGAATCGATTACTTCGCCTTCGCGATGATCGCTTCGTAGGGCTTGTAGGTTTCCTTGGCGAGATCGGCGTACATTTCGCCGATCTTGGAGGCCTTGGCGACGAAGCCTTCATAAGCCGCCTTGGCGTATTCGCTCTGCAGCTCGATCGCCTTGTCCAGCGTTTTCACGCCGAACAGCTTCTCCAGCATGGCGGTGCTGTCCTCGAAGGTCTTCTTCGAATAATCGACGACCTCGACCGCGATCGCCTGCGTGCATTTCGACAGCGCGCCAAACGACTTCAGCGCAGCGTCCACGTTCTCTTTGCCGACCTGTTGGAATTCCTCGAATGTCTTCATCATGATCATCCTTCCCGGCCCGCTCGGCGGCGCCTCTTTGTGCTCGTCCCGGAGCCAAAATGATTTTGTCGGGACATCGAATAAGCGCTCTTATAGTGCACTGCACAATAAATGTCAAGAATTTATTTTGCATCGCAATAAATGCCTTAAAAAAGGGCGAATCGCGCTAAGAATTTGTAAACCGCGTTCCCATACGGTCGAAAAATGTGTCACTGCAGCGAAGCTGCGAGCTGCCGGTGGCCTGTTACCCTCAAAAGGCAGGGCTGGGAAAACTGATGTTGCGTTGCCAGGTCCAAGGCCGGTTGCGTTGGGGTGCCCTGGCGAGCGTCACCCTGCTTATCGTCTTAACCATGTCCGGCGCGGCCGACGCCCGCCGTCATCACCATCATCGCCATCATCACCGCATCGTTCGTCAGCAGGACGAAGAGCGCAGTTCGGCCTATGCCTCGATCGTGGTCGACGTGAATTCCGGCAAGGTCATGCAGGAAACCAACGCCGACAGCCTGCGCCATCCGGCCTCGCTCACCAAAATGATGACGCTCTACCTGCTGTTCGAGCGGCTCGAAGCCGGCAAGATCAAGCTCTCGACCGAATTGCCGGTATCCGAGCATGCCGCCGCGCAAGCACCGTCCAAGCTTGATCTCGAGCCGGGCCAGACCATCGACGTCGACAGCGCGATCAAAGCAATCGTCACCAAGTCGGCGAACGACGTGGCCGTCGTCGTCGCCGAGGCGCTCGGCGGCAGCGAGGCCGAGTTCGCGAAATTGATGACCGCCAAGGCGCACGAACTCGGCATGATGCAGACTAATTATCACAATGCTTCGGGCCTGCCCGACGAACGCCAGCTCACCACCGCGCGCGACCAGGCCGTTCTCGCGCGGGCGCTGCAGGATCGTTTCCCGAAATACTTCCATTATTTCTCGACGCGCGCCTTCGTCTTCCACGGCAAGGCGATGCGTAACCACAATCATCTGCTCGATCGCGTCACCGGTGTCGACGGCATCAAGACCGGTTACATCCACGAATCCGGTTTCAATATCGTCACCTCCGTGCATCGCGGTCAGCGCCGCATCGTGGCGGTGGTGTTCGGCGGGCGCACGGCCGGCTGGCGCGACGCGCGCGTGCGTGGGCTCATCGAAGCCAATATCGGCGCGGCGGCGGTCAAGCGCAGCGCGCCCCTGGTGGTCGAAGGTTGGCAAACCCGGTCCAAATTCGTGAGCGCGCCGGTTGCGCCGCCGGCACATGTCGCACGTCAGGACGACAAGACCGCGCCAGTCGAGTCGGGGGCGCCAATCGAGCCCAAACCGGTGAAGACGGTGACGGTCGCGCCCGGCACCGTCAATGCTTCGATGTTTGCCGCAGCCCCGTTGCCGTCCGATAGCGGCAAGCTCGAGCCCTCGCCGACAAAGCCGACAAAGGTCACCACGCTTTCCGCGATCAAGCGCGCCGAGCCGCCGCCGCTGCCGCCGATGAAGCCGAGCATGCTCTTGGCGCACGAGGTGACCAGCGAGAAACCGGCCGAGCCCGCCGCCAAGCCGCGCGGCCCCTACCTCATCCAGGTCGGCGCTTTCGACAACGAGAGCGACGCCAAACAGCGACTCGAAGCCGCGCGAACCAAGGCCAGCAATTTGCTCGCCAGTGCCGACCCGTTCACCGAGAAAGTGGCGAAGGGCGATAAGCCGCTGTACCGTGCCCGTTTCGCCGGCCTCGACAGACCGCAGGCGGAGGCCGCTTGCAAGAACCTCAAGCGCAGCGAGATCCCATGCTTCTTGCTGAAAAATTGAGGCCTACAAAAGCCGATAAGACGGGGGCGTTGTCAGGAGCCGCTGAACAAGTTGCGTATGGAGTTCAGCGATGGCGGCGAAGAAGAATGTCCTTGGCTTCGTTGATGCGAGCCGCAAGGTAAGTCGTCCCACCTTGGTCGGGATGGAATTTCTTCATCAGCGTTCGGTGCGCGTGCCCGATGGCTTCGGCGCTCGCGCCCGGCTGCAGGCCCAGGATTTGATAGGCCTCCTGTTCGGTCATTTTGCCGGACGCCGCCGCGCGCGGCGCTGCCGTGTCGGTTTGCGCGTGCTCACGCCAAGTGGGCTGCCGGCGGTCAAGATACGCCATCAATAGCGCGCGACTCTCGTCGTCGAAATCGGCGAGCAGACCGACAAGCGTCGTAATGTCGAGGTCGCCGAGCGCGGCACCTTGACGGCGGCCGGCGACGATGCGGCCGCGCATTTCGCCCGAGTCATGGTCGAGCTCCATGTCGAGAAAGGCCGAGCGCACCCGCGAGGCTTGGCCGGCGCTCTTCCGCGTACGCGCGGAAAAGCCGGCCGGGCCGAACGGCAGCCAGCCGAGCAGGCCGAGGCCGAAGATGCCGAGCGGGACGGCGACGCCGATCTCGCCGCGCAGGCCGAGAAAAACGGCAAAGCCGAGCGCCAACAGGCCGCCGCCGGCTTTGAGCACGCGCGCGCCGACCTTGGGGTCGACCTTGGAAATGACGCTGAGCGCCCACAGCGCCAGCACCAGTACGACTAAGCCGAAGAACAGGGCCGGCATTTTATTTGAGTTGAGCGAGCAGCTTCTGGGCGGCGCCCGCGCCGCGCGCCGACAAGGCGGCGAGCGCCTTGCGCCCGCCGGCGGCGTAAGCCGCGACCGCGCGCAAGAGTTCGCCGAGCTCATGCGCGGCGCCGGCATCGAAGCGGCAATAGGCGCCGCCCGAGAGCCGCGCGACCTCGCGATAGGTCTGCTCGGCGATCGCGTCATCGCCCTCTTGGAACATGAAGACCGGAACCCCAAGCAAGCCAAGCTGGCCGGCGGCCGCACAGAGGTCATCGACCTTTTCTTCCATGGCGTCGCCGACAAAGACGAGCGCCTGCACGCGCTTGCCGGCGTGCTCCTGGCGGGCGTGGCTCAAGACCTTGCCGATCTGGGTGTGGCCGCCGCGGCAGTCGATGCGGCCCATCAGCTCGGCGAGCTGCGCGCTTCCACGAACCCATCTGGAGGCGCGGCATTCGTTGAGCCCGCGAAAATAAACGAGCTGGATGTCGAGGCCGCCGACGGAGGCCGCCTCGCGAAACATCTCGGCCTGCAGCGCGCAGGCCGAATCCCAAGTCGGCTGCCGGCTCATGGTGGCATCGAGCGCGAACATCAACCGGCCACGGCCCGCGGTCGCTGCGGGTCCGAGCGCACGCACTTTTTGCAGGAAGGCGTCGATTTCGGGCTTCGATGACGCCGGCGCCGGGGTCTGGTCCTTGCTCATGACTGTGCAGCTTACATCAATTCGCGCTCAAACTTCTCATCATGCCCGCGCTTGTCGCGGGCATCCACGATTTGGCGGTGTTTCACAGATAAAGGCGTGGCTGGCCGGGACAAGCCCGGCCATGACGACTGAGCGTGCGCAGGTGCGGTCTTACGCGATCACGTCATGGACTTGCAGCGGCTGGTCCATGACCGAGTACCACTCGGCGCGGGCGGCGGCGCGCCGTTTGCCGTGTTCGGTCAGCGGCAGTCGCAGCGCGTTGAGCAGTGCTAGCACTTCCTCGCGCGCGGTCAGATGCGACATGTTGGGGCGCACGCCGAGCGTTTCCTCGTCGAGGTTGTCGAGCGCGGTCAACCCGCGCGGAAAGAATTCGCGATAGATCAGCCGTTCGGTCAGGCCGTCGGTCGCGCGGAAGCCCATGCGCTTGGAAAGCTCGACGACGCCCTCGCCCACTCGCTTGGTATTGCGCGAGCCGAGCGTCGAGAGCCGATTGCGCATCACGATCCAGTCGGTCATGCGGCCGTCGATGAGCCGGCGCTGGCGGCGCGCCTCGCGCACCATTTGCGCATATTGGCTCTCGCCGGTGACGGCGAAGGTCTGCGGGTCGAGCGTGGCAAGCACGTCGAGATCGACGAAGGAATCGTTGAGCGGCGTCACCAACGTGTCGGCGATGGAATGCGCGAGCCGCATCAGGTACCCGTCGTTGCCGGGCGTATCGATCACGACCACATCGTGATTGTGTTCGATCGCCGCAACCGCCGCGGAAAAACTTTCCATCTCGGTCATTTCATTGGCCGCAAGCGAGCCGCTCTCCGCGCGCGCGATGCAGCAATGGGTCGGCAGTTCGAGCTTGAGCCGCGCCTTGATCGCCCAGGCGCGCCGGTTCTGGATCGCATGGGTGAAGCTTTGCTGGCGACCGTCGAGATCGATGGTGGCGACGCGTTGGCCGGCCTTGAGCAAAGCGATCGCGACATGCAGCGCGATGGTGGATTTGCCGGAGCCGCCTTTTTCGTTGCCGAGCACCACGACATGCGCGGATTGCGGAAGGTCTCCAATAGCCTGGTCCATGACCTGCCCCTTAACCCCATGCAAGTCTCCGACCAGCGACGCCATCCCGTCAAGTTAAGGTTGTGTGCAACGTTAACCCGTGGCTCGCGGCCGCCTGTTTTGCTAGCAACAGCCGACCGGAGAGCTTAGGGATACCGGACATGGCCAGAGCCCCGCGCGTGTCGCGCACTGTTCCCACGCTGCGGCGCGCCATCGAGGCCTACCGCCGGTCTGGCGGCACCGTCGCGCTGGTGCCGACCATGGGCGCGCTGCACGCCGGACACCTCGCGCTGGTGCGTGCGGCCAAGGCGCGCGCCGACTACGTGGTGGTTTCGATCTTCGTCAACCCGGCGCAGTTCGCGCCGCACGAGGATTTCGCCAGCTATCCGCGCCGCTTTGCCGCCGACCTTAAAGCGCTGAGTGAGGCCAAGGTCGATCTGGTCTGGGCGCCGAGTGCCAAGGTGGTGTACCCGGAGGGCTTTGCCACGCGCCTCGTTCCGGAAGGCGCCGCCAAGGCGGGACTCGATGACAAGTTCCGTCCGCATTTCTTCGCCGGGGTCGCGACCGTGGTCGCCAAGCTGTTCCTGCAGGTTAGGCCCGACATCGCGGTATTCGGGCAGAAGGATTACCAGCAGCTGCGCGTCGTCGCTCAGATGGCTAGGGATCTCGACTTGCCGTTGAAGGTCGTCGGCATCCCGACGATACGGGAAAAGGACGGCTTGGCCCTGTCCTCACGCAACGGCTACCTCTCGGCCGAGGAACGCAGCCGCGCGCCCGTGCTCTATCGCGTGCTCAAGGCGAGCGCCGCCCGCATCAAGCGCGGCGAGCCGATCGCGGCCGTGCTCGCCGAGGGCATCGGCGAGATCATGCGCGCGGGCTTTGCGGTCGATTATCTCGAAGCACGTAACGCGCTGAGCCTGGCACCGGTGACCTCACTCAAGGACGGCCCGCTGCGGCTGCTGGTCGCCGCCCGCATCGGCAAGACGCGGCTGATCGACAATATCGCGGTGTGACTTGATCCTCTTGACATAATTCCTATTTAGGCTTAACGTCCCATCGTCCGATCAGGGTTGGGGTGCCGTCATGACGCGCCCTGCCCCCGGCCGGACCCGGCGCGCCGACAATGCGCGTCGCGGATGGAGCGCCAGGAGGCGCCGGGCCCTTTCGCCAAAGGGCCCCGCGCGCCTCGCCAGGCGCGTGGGCGGGCTGCGCCAAGCCCGTCGAGGACGCCTCGCCAGCGTCCTGGCGCCTCCCGGCGCTCCATTCCCTTCGGGGAACGGAAAAAGGGAAGCCGGCGTCCCCCGCGCCGTCAAAGAACAGGGGCGCTGACGCGCGCCTGCGTCACAACAGCCCCAGCTCTTGCAATTCGCGACGCATGGTTTCCGGCATCTTGGCAGCGCCCGGCGCGGCGCGGGCAAGATCGCGCGGCACGTCTTTCGCCTCGAAATAGCGCCAACCCTGGAAGGCGGCACGCGGACGCGGCTCGACCAGCTTGACCTTGCCATCGAGCACGATCTGGCAGCGCTTGATGCCGTCCTTAGTGGTCGGGCGGATGGCGAGGATGCGCTCGCGGGCCGCGATCTGGCCGCGGATCACCCAATAGAGCGAGCCGCCCTTGACGAGCTCGGCCGCGCGCTTGGGCAGCATGCGCGTGGTGTGGATGTGCTCCGCCTTGTGCCCGCGGCGCTTCTTCTCCTGCAGCCGGTCTTTGATCCAGCTTTCGAGATCGGCGACGGAATCGCAGCCGACGCAGAGCTTGATGAGGTGCAGCGGCATTTTCGTCGCTCAGGACGCCGCGCGCAGCGCCCTGCGTGCGCTGTCGAGGGCGATCCTGGTCTCCGGTCCCCGCGGCGCGAGGTGGAACAGTTTGGGAAAGACGAAGGGCAGATAAAAGCGCACATAGCGCGCGAATTCCCCGAGCGACTTGAAATGCCCGTAATCGCGCAGGCCCATCAGGATGAAGAAGAGATAGCTCAGCTTCAGCGGCACCTTGGTGTCGATGCGCACGAACAGTGTGATGCCGAGATCGGTCAGGATGCCGTTGTTCAAGGCGTCGTCGAGCACCTTGTCGGGGAGCGAGATGAAGAAATCGTGTTGCTCCGGAATGCCATCTTCGAGGCTGCGGCTTTTCGGCCGGTAGAAGAATTCGCGGCCGCTCGTCGTCAGCCGCCAGCCGATGCCGCGACGATAAAGCAGGCGCAGAAAATAGATCTCGTCCATGTATTTCTTCAGCTTGGCCGTGCTGTCGTTTGACCAGACGAAGCGCTTCTCCTCTTCCTCCTCGTCGTGCACGCGCTGAAGCTGCGTTTCGTTGAGGCTGCGCTTGACCGCATCATAATCGGAAGTCCACGCAAACGACGTCAGGTCCATGGTGACAAACGGCTTACATAGCTCGGTCTCGGTGCCGGTCCAGTAACCCGACAGGTCCTCATAGGTGACCTTGTGGCCGTTCGCCCATTTGGAATCTTCGCGGTTGAAGAAGGCCTGCGAGGCGAACGGCACGAAATAATCGGCCTCGAGCGCGTTCGCTATGTCGATTGCGACTTGCACGAAATCTTTCTTGGTCTTGAGCGGAACGCGCACCCCGTCCTTGAAGGTGAGCGCGCCGGCGGACGCCGGCGAATAGCTTTTGAGCGCGATCACGGTCTTGCCGGTCGGGTTGAAGGTCTTGCGGATGCGTTGGAGCAGCGCGCGGCGCGGGGCGCTGTCGTTGATGTTGAAGATCACCGCATTCGGCGTGTCGACGATCAGAATCGAATCGTCGACCGGCACGGGGACGCTGGCGACGCGCACGGTCTCGCTCAACGCGTACCAGGCGAGCGGCTCGAGCGTCCAATTGCGGAAGCCGTGCGCCTGCAGAAAGCCGGGCACCGCATAATCGGGAAAGGCCGGATGCAGCACGCGGTGGAGTCCCAGTCGCCGCAGCGAGGGCCAATGGAAATGGTCGATGTGGGAGTGGGTGATGTAGAGGAAGCGCGCCTGGCGCACGAGGTCGATATCGGCCTCGCTCGGATATTTCTCCAGCCACCAGCTGCGCCAATAGACCGAGCCGGTGAGCCACGGATCGGTGGCGAGGATGGGCTCGCCGTCCTCGAGGATCATGAGGCAGGCGTGCCCGATGGTGCGCAGTTCGATTTTGGCGGCCATGGCCCATCACTATTAACTGCGGTCGGCGCCGTCAACGCTGCGAGACGAGCATGATCTTGGCGCCTTCGGCAACCTGCGTGTCTTTTTCCACCGCAATCTCGCTCACGGTGCCATCGAGCGGCGCCACGAGCGTGTGCTCCATCTTCATGGCCTCGATGATGGCGAGACGTTGGCCGCGCGTCACCGCGGCGCCCTCTTCGACAAGAACCGCCAGCACCTTGCCGTGCATGGGCGCGCGGATGAGGCCGCTGTGCTCGGCATCACCCGCCTCGTCGAGCGCACGATCGCGCAAGGCGACGCGCGTCTGCCGGCCGCGACGCAAGACATAGACGGCATCGTCCGCGGCAAGCGCGACCGCATCGGCGGCGGGCGCGGCGCCGTTGACCGTGACCGAAGATCCGTGCGGCCCGTAGTGGATGCGCGCGATCAGACTCTCGCCGTCGGCCGTGATCGGCAGCGCGAGGCTGCGTGCGCCGCCGAGCTGGAACCCGTCGGCCGCATCCCACGGCGAGACCGGCTCGTCCGACTCGCGCCTGGGTGCAAGGCGCACGTGTTCGTGCGCAAGCAGCTCGACAACGCCGCGTGCGGCCGCGGCGGCATCGAGCGGCTGCGGCACCGCGTCGAGCTCGGCGAGATGCGCATCGATGAAGCCGGTGTCGAATTGACCGGCGCGAAACTCGCGCGCGCGGCACAGCGCCGCTAAGAAACCGGCATTGCTGCGCGGGCCGGCGACCAGCGTCCTGTCCAAGGCATCGGCGAGACGGTCAAGCGCTTCCTCGCGCGTTTTGCCGTGCGCGATCAGCTTGGCCAGCATCGGGTCGTAATAAGGGGTGACCTCGCTGCCGGCTTCGACGCCGGTATCCACGCGCAGCCCCTCGCCTTGCGGAAATTGCAGGGCACCGAGCTTGCCGGTCGACGGCAGAAAGCCGCGCTCTGGATCCTCGGCGTAGAGCCGCGCTTCGACCGCGTGGCCGGTCAGCCGCACCTGGTCCTGCTTGAGCGGCAGCGCCTCACCGGCGGCGACGCGGAATTGCCATTCGACCAGATCGAGGCCGGTGACCATCTCCGTGACCGGATGCTCGACCTGCAGCCGCGTGTTCATCTCCATGAACCAGAAGCGGTCCTCGCGTAGGCCGCCCGCGCTGTCGGCGATGAACTCGATCGTGCCGGCACCTTCGTAACCGACGGCGCGTGCGGCGGCGACGGCGGCAGCGCCCATTTTGGCGCGCAAGGCCGCGCTCATGCCGGGCGCCGGCGCCTCCTCGATCACCTTCTGATGCCGCCGCTGCAGCGAACAGTCGCGTTCGCCAAGATGAATGGCGTTGCCATGGCGGTCGGCGAAGACTTGCAATTCGATATGCCGCGGCGCGTTCACGTATGTCTCGAGCAGCACGCGCGCATCGCCGAAGGCGGCGAGCGCCTCGCGCTGCGCCGCTTCCAGCGCGGCGTCGAAATCGGCGTGGCGCTCGACCTTGCGCATACCCTTGCCGCCGCCGCCGGCGACCGCTTTGATCAGCAGCGGATAACCGAGCTCGTAGGCCTTTTGTTTGAGGAATTTCGGTTCCTGCATGTCGCCGGCATAGCCGGGTACGACCGGCACGCCCGCCTTGTCCATGAGCGCCTTGGCGCGATCCTTCAGCCCCATGGCGCGGATCGCCGCCGGCGGCGGTCCGACAAAGACAAAGCCGGCGGCGGCGCAGGCCTGGGCAAACTCGGCGTTCTCGGAGAGGAAGCCATAGCCGGGATGGATGCAATCCGCGCGCGCCTTGTTGGCGGCGGCAATCAGCGTGTCGATGGCAAGATAGCTTTGCGCGGCCGGCGGCGGACCGATCGGCACCGCCTCGTCGGCAAGCCGGACATGCAAGGCCCCCGCGTCGGCGTCCGAGTAGACCGCGATCACGCGCAGGCCCAGGCGCTGGGCGGTACGGGCGATGCGACAAGCGATCTCGCCGCGATTGGCGATGAGGACGGAGGAGAACATGGATCCCGGCGCTTACGATGTTAGCGCCCGGGCGCGGGCGGCGCGTCAGGCTTCGGCACCGTTTTCGCCGCTTCCGCGGGCGCCGCGGGCAATTTCGGCTCGGCGTTCATGATGCTGACCGGCGGGATCGAGGCAGCGGAGGGAAAATCGTATTTGCTCGAGACGGGCGCGTGCGGCGGCTCCGTGGTGGGCGGAGCGGCCGGTTCCGGCAGGGCCGAGGCGGCGGGTTTGGCCGGAGCGGCCGGCGCGCTCCAGCTATCGACATAGAGCGAGACATATTGCTGGAAGGTCCGCGCCTTCATATTGGCCTTGAGCGCCTTGCTGTCGCCGAGCAATGCGAATATGGCGCATTTCTCCGCCGTGCAGTCGTTCCGCGCGGAGAGCGCCTGCGCCGCGATGCCATAACGGTCAAGTTGGACGGCACGGCGGCTCGGGGCAAGCGCCGCGGCGACCTCGGATCCGCCAACGCGCGCGCCGTCGGCGATAAGCTTGAGCCGCGCGTCCATATAAGCAACCGCGGCGGCGGCGGTCTGCGGCGAGGCAAACAGCGCCTTCTCGCAGGCATTCTCGACCGCATCGCCGGCGCCGCCATCGAGGCAGGAGAGCGGCGAGCCGGGCGCCAGCGCAGCGCGGTCAAGCGCCGCGACGCGCTCAAGGACCGCTCGGCGCTCGGCGGCCTGCTGTGCCTGCGACACACGGTCGACGAGCACAATGGCCGCCATAACGACCAAGGCATACCAGATCAATGAGAGGAGAGCGCGCTCGCGCCCCTGCGCAGGCGCCTTGAGCAGCATCAGGAACAACACGACAGCGCCCGCGACTCCGACCAGGAGCGCTAGGGCCGGCATGATCGCACCGCTCAGCCATGCGCCATCGCTTGGCATCAGGTCAGCCGTCTTAGGGTTAATGTTTTCGCGGCCGACTTTAAGCTATTCGCCGCCGGTAACGAAAGCGCCGCGCCCGCCTAATCCTCAAGCGCGATCGAGCTGACTTTCTTTGGCGACCCGCTCGAAGGCCTCGCCCGACCTTTTGATGCGATACTGATAGTCATCGCCTTCCGATGGCAGCAATTTAACCACAGTATAGCTGCCGCTCGCCGTGGCGCGGCCAAAGGTCGGCGATGTGAAGTAAACTGTCTCGCCCACCTGGTACTTGTGCGCCCGCACTAGCGTTTCTTGTGCGACGATCGGCTGCGTAGGCGGACTCGCCGTGCGCAAAATGCTGACTGCGATATCCACCGCAATACCGGATGCGCGGATGGCCATCGGACGAGCGCTTTCAGGCGAGCGCGCTGTTTTTGCGGTAGTTTTACGCACGCCACGCGCACTTTTAACCGTCTTCTTGACAGGTTTCGCCAGCGTGCGCCGGGCGGATTTCGTGGTCCGCCCGCTGGGTTTTGCCGACTGTTTGCTCATAATCTAAATATAGCAGCTAATTTTGTGGGCGTGCGAAGTTTTTGATCCAAGAAGGTAAATAGGATCAAAGGCTTAGATTGCAAGACCCGGCTCTGCGCGACGGCTCATGGGGCGTTGCTGCGGAACCCAGCTGTTAGAACTCCGGATCTTCGCGCGGGCTTGTTCCGTGCGTTAACGGCCGACCTGCTCACGCTGACCGACACGCAGGGCGTCGACGATGGCGCGGCGGTCCATCCGAGTTCCGTCATCGCCCTCGATCAAGAGTGGCGTGCGCCCGCCCTGCTCCACATGCCGCGCCCAGGACAGCGCTTCATCAAGCGCGGCAAATTCCTTGAACAGCATCTGCTCCTTGGCGAGCGGCGAGACATCTTCCGACCCTTTCGGGCCGCTGTAGACGCGGTAGCGCATGGCGACCTCGCTGATCTCTCTCACCAACGTGCAGCGGGAACGCGAGTTCCGACGCGCTGCGCGCGTGGTATGGTTCCTTGCGGAAGGAGCCAAGGATGCGGGCGGCCTATTATGAGCACAACGGATCGGCGCGCGAGGTGCTGTGCTCCGGCGAGATTGAGACGCCGCAGCCGGGGCCGGGCGAAGTGCGGGTCAAGCTCGCCACCTCCGGCGTCAACCCGTCCGACGTCAAGTCACGCCAGGGAACAACGCGCAAGATCGCCTGGCCGCGGGTGATCCCGCACAGCGATGGCGCGGGCGTTATCGACAGGGTCGGCGACGGCGTCGCCAAAACGCGCATCGGCGAGCGCGTCTGGGTCTGGAACGGACAATGGAAGCGCCCGTTCGGCACCGCCGCCGAATATATCACGCTGCCGAGCGCACAGGCGGTCGGACTGCCGGACAGCGTGAGTTTCGAACAAGGTGCCTGCCTCGGCATTCCGGCGATGACCGCAACCCACGCGGTTAAGCTCGCCGGCGCAAACAAGGGAACCATGCTCCTGGTTTCCGGCGGCGCCGGCTCGGTCAGCCAATATGTCATTCAGTTCGCCAAAATGGCGGGCGCACGCGTCATCACCACGGTCTCGTCCGCGGAGAAAGCCGAGGTCGCGCGCGAGGCCGGCGCCGATGCCTGCATCGATTACAAGCGCGAGGATGTCGGCGCGCGGGTGATGGCGCTGACCGAGAAGCGCGGCGTCGATGCCGTGATCGAGATGGATCTTGCCGCCAATGCCAAGCTCATTCCGGGCGTGCTGCGGCCGAAGGGCAGCGTGGTGGTTTACGGGACCGCGCCGGAAGCCACTTTGCCGGCTGCCTTTTTCCTCACGAATTCGATCAGGCTCCAGTTCTTCCTGGTCTACGAGCTCGATGCAACCGAGCGCGAGAACGCACTGACATCGATCAACAGTGCGCTCGCGCTCGGCAAGCTGATCAACCGCGTGGCGCAGCCGACCTATGCCCTTGCCGATACCGCGGCGGCACATGAGGCGGTCGAGCGCGGCAGCATCGGCAATGTGATCGTCACCCCTGTGACATGAGCGCCTCGCACCGCTTCGGCTGGTATCTCGCGGTCCTGCAGCTGTTTTTCACGCTGTGCTGGACGGTCTATGCGATCTATCTGCCGAAGCTGGCGGCAGCGGCCGGCATTGCGCCCAGCGCGGTGATCCTCATTTTGATGCTCGACCAGGCCGTGTTCACGGTCTGCGATTTCGCAACCGGCATTGCCGCCGACACGGTGACGCGCGTCCTCGGTCGGCTCGGCGTCTATGTGACGGTGGCGACGGCAATCTCCTGCGCTGCCTTCCTCGCCCTGCCATTCGTGGCCGTTGCCGGCGCACCGTTACTGCTCGGCTTGACGCTAGTTTGGACCATCACTTCTTCTGCGCTGCGCGCACCGCCCTTGATGCTGCTCGGCAAATATGCCGCGAAGCCCGCGATCCCTTATCTGTCGAGCCTCGCCATGCTCGGCTACGGCGTGGCCGGCGCGCTCGGGCCTTATCTCGCCATCGCGCTGCGCAATCAGGACCCGCGCCTCCCCTTCGCGCTGGCGAGCGTGGCGGTCATCCTCACCACGCTCGGCATGATCTCGGCGGAGCGGCGGCTGGCGCCGGAGGCGCCAAAAAAAGATGCGCCGGCGTTCGGCCGGCTCGACCGCCGCGCCGCGCTGTTTGCGTTCGCCATGATCGTGCTGGCGTTCGGCTATCAGGTGCATTTCGTGTTGGAGAGCGCGCCGCTCTTTCTGCGCTTTGCCAAACAGGCCGATCTCGAATGGCTGATGCCGGTGTTCTGGATCGGCTTCAACATCGCCATGTTCCCCGCCGGCGAGCTGACCAAGCGGCTCGGCGGCTATGCGGTGATGGGCGGCGCCGGCCTTGCCGGGGGGCTGGCTATTCTTGCCGCGCATTTCGCGCAAACTCTCGACCTGATGACCGCGGCACAATTTTTCGCCGGTGCCGCCTGGGGCGCGATCCTCATGAGCGCCTTCACTGTGGCCTTCGCGATCGGCGAAAACGGCGGCGAAGGCCGCATGGCGGGCATCTTGTTTTCCACGCTGGCGCTGGCGACGCTTGCGCGCATGGCGGCCGTGGCGACCGGCATGGGCGCCGATCCGGCGGTCAAAGCCGCCCTCGCCTGGCTGCCGACGCTGTGCTGGGCCGGCGCCGGGGCGGCGTTGCTGGCGCTCGCCGTCGCTGGGCTTGCGGATGCGCGCCGGCTAATGAGGTGACGCGCGGAAATCCTGATTGGGGAAGCCAGTCCCGCGTGGGCGCCGGATGACGATGAAGCCGTTGCCGGTCGCCTGGTGGCAGGCATTGCAGGCTTCGGTCAGCTTGCGATAGCCGGACGCAAACTGCGCGACGTCCTTGGCGTCGAGCGCTTTTTCCAGCTCGGCAATCGGGCCGGTGGTGACGCCGTCGAGCATGTCGGCGAACGGCAGGCCCTTGAACACCGGCACGAGATCGCCGAGGTCCGACATGATCTCCTTGATCTCGGCGAGCTGATAGGCGGCGAGCGGCCAATTGCGCGCGCGGCCGGCATACCAGAGCTTGGCATGCTCGGCCTGGATCATATTCATGAACTGCTCGACACCGGGCACGTAGACCTTCGGCGCAGGCGGCGCTGACGGTGGCGCCGGCGCTTGCGCGATGGCGGCAAGCGGCGCCAGCAGACTGATGAGCGCTACAAAAATGGCGGGGCGGGACATTGCGCCATTCTAAGCCGCGCGGCCGGCGGCGGCAAAAGCCCGCGTCACCGCAAGGCTCACTCTCGTCTTTGCCGGCGCGTGATCTTGTCCGAAAACCGGTACCCACTTTTCGGGATCACGCGCGACGAGAAGCTGGTATTGCCACCGCCGGCCGTGACGCAAGATAATGTAGGCAGCGCGCGGCGCCGCGCCAGCTTGTCTTTTGCCAGATGGGGGAAGCAGATGGTGCGTTTCCTGCTCGGAGTCGCGGTCGGCATTCTGCTCGTGGTCGGCTTCTCCTACGCCCACGATACCGGGCGGGTCAAAGTCGGGCCGAAGGACCCCTTCGTGAACTGGGGTACGGTGATGGGCATTTTGTCGCGCTGAGCGGCGTTAGAATTTCTCCACCCAGGGCCGCAGTTCCACCTCCCAGCTCCAGGCGCTGCGCGGCTGCTGCAGCACGTGCCAATAGGTCTGCGCGATGGCGTCGGGATCGAGCAGCGAGTCCGGCTTGTCGGGAGGCATCGGGCGGCGCGCGCTGGCGATGCCGCCGTCGATGACGAAATGCGCGACGTGGATGCCTTGCGGCTGCAATTCGCGCGCCAGGCTTTGTGCGAGGCCGCGCAAGGCGAACTTGCCCATGGCGAAGGGCGCCGACTGCGCATAGCCCTTGACGCTCGCCGAAGCGCCGGTGAACAGAATGGCGCCCTGCCCTTTTGGCAGCATGCGTTTGGCCGCCGCCTGCGCCACCAGGAAGCCGCCATAGGCGGTGATGGCGAGCGACTTCTCGACTTCAGTGGCATCAAGCTCGACGAAAGGCCCGCGCGCGCGGGCACTGGCGTTATAGACGACGACGTCCGGCGTCAGCTTTAAGGCGTCGAGTTCAGCGAACAGCGTCTCCACCTCATCGCGCTTGGCCGCATCGCAATTGAAGGCGCGCGCGCCGGTCGCCTTGACGAACTCGTCGAGCTTCGCCGCCGAGCGCGCGGCAAGCGCGACCGTGAGGCCATTCTTGACGAACAGCCGCGCCAGCGAAGCGGAGAGGCCGGAGCCGGCGCCGACGATGAGGGCGGAGGTGTAGGTCATCCCTTTCCTTATGACAGAACGCGACGGTCACTTGCGCGGCAGGGCTGTGAAAAGCCGCAGCTATTTCTTCTCGCAGCTCGCAGAAAGCCATTTCGACTCGGTCGTCGCGCTGACGACCATTGTCAGCCCGCCCAAGCGCATCGCCGACCTTTTTACGCGCGTCATGCTCTGCGGCGAATGCACCGTAAAGGTCATGGACATCGACACCTCGATCGCGCCCCGCTTCGGATCATCACATTTCATTTCCAACAGCATGACATCGCCGTTCTGCTGGACATCGGGCTTGCTGCACCCCTGCAGCTGATCGTTCAGGACCGACGCCTTCATCTGCGCCTGCGCGGCCGTGACGATGTCCTTGGCATCCTCCGGCTTGATGCAGTCGGTCATGACCTCCGGCGGGTACACCTTGCCGTTGATCTCCGCGGTCTCGGCCTCCTGCCAGAGGCCGGGCTGTATTTCGATCGCGTAGGCCGGACCGGCCAGCAAAACAGCTATCCCAACAATCGATAAGATAGCGCGCATTGTCGCTCCCCTATTCGCAAAATGTCTCCTACATCCTAAACACCCCAAATCTCGTCTCCGGCACCGGCGCGTTGAGCGCGGCAGAGAACGCCAGCGCCAGCACGCGCCGCGTTTCGGTGGGCGCGATGATGCCGTCGTCCCACAGCCGCGCGGTGGCGTAATAGGGATTGCCCTCGGTTTCGTACTGGTCGCGGATCGGCGCCTTGAACGCCTCCTCCTCCTCCGCGCTCCAGCGCTCGCCTTCGCCCTCGATGTTGTCGCGCCTGACCGTCGCCAGCACGCTCGCCGCCTGCTCGCCGCCCATCACCGAGATGCGCGCGTTCGGCCACATGAACAGGAAGCGCGGCCCGTAGGCACGCCCGCACATGCCGTAATTGCCGGCGCCGTAGCTGCCGCCGACGATCACAGTGATCTTCGGCACCTGCGCGCAGGCGACGGCCGTGACCATCTTGGCGCCGTCCTTGGCGATGCCGCCGGCCTCGTAGTCCTTGCCCACCATGAAGCCGACGATGTTCTGCAGAAACAAGAGCGGAATGCGGCGCTGGCAGCAGAGCTCGATGAAATGCGCGGCCTTGAGCGCGCTCTCGGAGAACAGGATGCCGTTATTGCCGAGGATGCCGACGGGCACGCCGTGGATATGGGCGAAGCCGGTGACGAGCGTCGCGCCGTAGAGCGCCTTGAACTCGTCGAATTCGGAGGCATCGACCAGGCGCGCGATCACCTCGCGCACGTCGTATTGCTTTTTCAGATCGACCTGCACGAGGCCGTCGAGTTCGGCGGCGTCGAGCGCCGGCTCGCGCGGCGTGCTCAGAGGAATGTCGACGATCCTCTTCGTATTCAAATTAGCGACGATGCGGCGCGCGATGCTCAAGGCGTGATGGTCGTCCTGCGCGTAGTGATCGGCGACGCCGGACTTGCGCGCGTGCACATCGGCGCCGCCCAGCTCCTCGGCGCTCACCACTTCGCCGGTCGCCGCCTTCACCAGCGGCGGGCCGCCGAGGAAGATGGTGCCCTGGTTCTTGACGATGACGGTTTCATCCGACATCGCCGGCACATAGGCGCCGCCGGCCGTGCACGAGCCCATCACCACCGCGATCTGCGGGATGCGTAAGCCGGACAGCGTCGCCTGGTTGTAGAAGATGCGGCCGAAATGCTCGCGGTCGGGGAAGACTTCCGTCTGGTGCGGCAGATTGGCGCCGCCGCTATCGACGAGATAGATGCAGGGCAGACGGTTCTCGCGCGCGATCTCCTGGGCGCGCAGGTGCTTTTTCACCGTCATCGGGAAATAGGTGCCGCCCTTGATCGTCGAGTCATTGCACACCACCATGCATTCGCGGCCCTCGACGCGGCCGATGCCGGTGATCAGTCCGGCGCCATGGATCGCATCGTTATAGAGCCCATAGGCGGCAAGCGGCGACAATTCGAGGAACGGCGAGCCCGGGTCGAGCAGGCTCATCACGCGCTCGCGCGGAAGAAGCTTTCCGCGCGACACATGTCGTTGGCGCGCCTTTTCCGGGCCGCCGGCCGCAGCCTCGGCGCGGCGCGCCTGCAGCTCGGCGACCAGCCCCCGCATGCGCTCGGCGTTGGCACGGAATTCGGCCGCATTACGGTCGATCTGACTGCCGATTTGCGCCACTTCGCCTCCCCCCGAATCCCAAGTTCCGCACTATGGCGCGGCCGGAAAAAGAAGAAAACGGGCGCTCCCCGGCATCATGGTGCCGGGGCGAAATTTTTTCCCGCCTTGGAAAGTTCCCGGAACATGGCCGATCTGCTTCGGTTGTTGTGGTGCCGCTCAGCGGCATTCACCCACAAGGAGGCAGACCATGAAAGCATTGACCACGTTCGCCGCGATCGCGGCGTTGATCGCCGGGGTTTCACTCGCCAGCGCCGCCGATTCCTCGATGAACAAGAACAGCACGGCCGCAGTCACCGGCACCGGCAAATTCTGCGTCAAAGGCGCAAGCGGCGCCTTGAACTGTCAGTATGCCAGTCTGTCGGCCTGCCAGAAGGCGGCGACGGGCAGCGAAAGCTGCGAAGCTAACCCGCACGGGAGCACCACAGGCTCGAAGTACTGAGCGGTTTCCGCAGCTTGTCACCGCAGGAATAACACCTCGTGCCGGTTTCATTCCGGCACGAGGCGTTTGACGAATGCATTCTCCACGCTCGGTTCTCTGAGCCCGGCGCCGAGCCGGTGCACGCGTCCGTCACGGTTGTCAGCCCGCAAAGCCTGGAACCGCTTCCTGCGCGCAACGTTGCAAAGTGACTCGAAACCCGTCGCGTCTCGGGGGGTAGCCAGAGGAGACGAGAACATGAGGACCGTATTGCTATCCACCGTGGCCGCGGCCGCCTTGACCTTTGCCGGCACCGCTTCGGCGCAAAATCTCCCGAACCAAACGAATCCGCCGCCCGAGCGCGCGCCCGCCGCGCAGCAACACGCGCCGGCCGAGAAAGTCGCACCCCCGATGAATGCCGGGGAACACAAGGCGCCGGGCAACGCGCAGCTGAACAAGGGCCGTCATGAGACGACCGGCGCCGAGCCCTTATCCGATCAGAATAAGAGCGAAATGAAGGGCAACACCAAGACCGACGTCGCGCCCGGCAAGACGGACGAAAAGGCCGACGCCAACGTCGAGAACAAGAACAATACGGCGAACGAGACCAACAAGTCATCGAGCGAAGTTCACGGCAAAAGCGAAACGACCGCGCAGGGCTCAATCGCCTCCGGCGCCAAACTGTCGAGCGAGCAGCGCGGCAGGATCACCACCATCTTCCACCATCACCGCGTGGCGCCCGCGCATCTGAACGTTTCGGTGCGCGTCGGCGTGCGCGTGCCTGCGAGCGTGCATTTCTATCCGGTGCCCGCCGAGGTGATCGAAATCTATCCGGAGTGGCGAGGCTACGATTACATCTTGGTCGGCGACCAGATCCTGATCGTCGATCCACAGACGCACGAGATCGTCGCCGTCCTCGAAGCGTGATCGCAACCAACAGAGAAGCCGGACGTTTCCGGCCTCCTCTGCCGAAGCGCAATGCCACAAGCGGTATGTCAATTGACGTACCGCTTGTTGCTTTGTTGTTTCGGGATGCAAGACCGTGCATGGCAGCTATCGGCCTTGGGGAACTCAAGCCGCGATCGTTCATTGTCGGTGTGACGTCACCCCACACAAGCATGAGGACTGTCATGAACAAGGACCGCATCGAAGGCTCGCTCGAACAGGCCAAGGGCAAGGTGAAGGAAGTTGCCGGCAAGGCCACCGGCGACAGCAAGCTCGAAACCGAGGGCAAGGCCGATCAAGTGGCCGGCAAGGTGCAGAACACCGTCGGCGGCGTCAAAGACGCGGTGAAGGAAGCCGTCGACGAGGATTGACGGCCGGCGGGCCCCGAAACGGAAAACCCGGCGCCGCGGCGCCGGGTTTTTCGCGTCTGCCACGCTTCCCGCGCGGCCAATTTGCATATTAGCATCACGCCCGAATAGGGAGACGCGCGATGCACGGCACCACCGACAACTACAAGGACCTGAAGCTCAAGCTCGAGGGCATTGTACCGCCCGGCCATGGCTTCCACCGTAACCTGTTATTCGACACGATGTACGCTTCGCTGCCGCGCGATGCGCAGGTCAAGGTGCAAATCTACAACGCCGAGATCGTGCCCGGCGGCTTCACCAACTGGCATTGCCACAACGGCGCCGCCTTTTTCGTCGCCCTGCAGGGTCTGTTCGAGGCGCATTTCCAGGAAGGCGTGCTGGTCAAAGCCAAGGCCGGCGACTGCTATTCCGAGCCGATCGCCAAATTCCACCGCGGGCACAATCCGCATCCCGAACTGCCTTACCTCTGTATCGGGTTGTGCTTCACCGCGCCCGACCGCGAGCACGTCGCCAATTCGATCGAGCGACCGTGGTGAGCGGCCTGTCATACCCGCGCTTGGCGCGGGCATCCACGGCTAATTGCAAAGCCACCTTTCGGGATCGTACGCTATTCGGCCGGATGCGGCTGCGCGCCGGCGAAGCGCACGCCGCGCGCCTCCAATCCAAAGCCGGCGAGTAAAGCGACGGCGATCGCCACCACCCCGGCGACCAACGCCAGCGCAAAAGCATAATCGCCGCCGTAGCGCTGCGCCAAGCCGGCCTGCAACGTGGCATTGCCGGAGGCGAGCAGATTGCCGAGCTGATAGGTGAAGCCCGGGAACGTGCCGCGCACTTCCTCCGGCGACAGTTCGTTGAGATGCGCCGGGATGATGCCCCAGGCGCCTTGCACCGCGACTTGCATGAGGAAGGCGCCAAGCGCGAGCCACACCGGCGTCGTGCCAAAGGCCCACAGCGGTATGACCGGGAGCGCAAGCAACGCGGCTATGACGATCGCGCGCCGGCGGCCGATCGCTTCCGAGAGCGTGCCAAAGACGATACCACCGAGGATCGCGCCGATGTTGTAGATGACGGCGATGGCGCCGACCACCTGCGGCGACAGATGATGCTGCACTTGCAGGAACGTCGGATAGAGATCCTGCGTGCCGTGGCTGAAAAAGTTGAACGCTGTCATCAAGAGGATGGTGAAGACAAACAGGCCGAGATTGCCGCGGATCGCGTGCCAGATCCCTTGCGAGCTCACCCGCGCTTGCCGCGCCTCGAAGGCCGGAGATTCGTCGACTTTGCTGCGGATGTAGAGCACCAAGAGCGCCGGTAATGCGCCGACCATGAACATGCCGCGCCAACCGATAGTGGTGAACAGCAGACCATAGATGATCGAGGCGAGCAAATAGCCGGACGGGTAGCCGGCCTGCAAAAGTCCGGAGACGATACCGCGGGTTTTGACCGGAATGCTTTCCATGGTGAGCGAAGCGCCGACGCCCCACTCCCCGCCCATGGCGACACCGTAGAGGGTGCGCAGCAGCAGCAGCGCGGTCAGGCTGGGGGCAAAGCCGGAGGCAAACTCGAGCGCCGAGTAGCACAGGATGTCGACCATCAAGGTCGGCCGGCGTCCGTAGCGATCAGCGGCAAACCCAAACAGCAAGGCGCCGACCGGTCGCGCCGCCAGCGTCAGCACGATCGCTACGCTGACCTGCGTAATATTGGTCGAGAATTCGGCGGCGATGTCCTTGAGCACGAACACCAGGATGAAGAAGTCGAAGGCATCCAACGTCCAGCCGAGATAGCTCGCCAGAACGACATTGCGTTGCTTGGGGGTCAGGTCGCGAAAATCGCGCAGCGTGTCGGCAATGGCCATGGAATTGGCTCGCAACGCCCCGCACTGATAATTCCCGTTCCGGCCGCAAGTTCCGTGCGCTTGGGCATGGCTGTGCCGCCCTCGCATTCGGGGCGCATTCCGCCGGGCACGTTCCGGCATTAGTCTTCGCTCATGTCGCGCCGCACCGAAGTTTCCACCGGCATCCTCGCCTTCCGCCGCAAGCCCCGATTGGAGGTCCTGCTCGGCCATCCCGGCGGCCCCTATTGGCGCGGCCGCGACGAAGGCGCCTGGTCGATCCCCAAGGGCTTGGTCGAATCCGGCGACTTGCTCGCCTGTGCCAAGCGTGAGTTCAAAGAAGAAACCGGCTTGCCCGCGGCGGGTGACTTTCTGCCGTTGCTGCCGGTGCGGCAGCGGAGCGGCAAGCTGGTGCATGTGTTTGCGCTCGAGGCCGACTATGATCTTTCCGGCTTTGCCAGCAACGAATTCGAGATGGAATGGCCGCCGCGCTCGGGCAAGCAGGCAAGCTTCCCGGAGATCGACCGCATCGCCTATTTCCCACTGAGCATCGCGCGCAAAAAGATCTTGCCCGGCCAGCGGCCATTTCTGGAGGAGTTGGCGCAGAAGCTGAGGGCGAAATAGCCGTCATTGCCGGGCTTGACCCGGCAAATCCATCCTCTTCGAAACATGGATCACCGGGTCACGCTGCTTCGCGTCGCTCCGGTGATCACGCAGGGGCTACGCCCTCACCTCCTGCCGCTGGAAGGCGATATAGCCGGCGACGAATAGCAAGATGCTCGCGGCGATGAGGCCGACGATCTGCGGCCAGGCGACCAGCAGGCTCTGCGACAGCGGCAAAGGCGCGCCGATCACCGCCCCTTGCAATTGATCGAGGAAGATCGGCCCCAGCGCGCGCGTGCTCGGATGCAGCAGCGCCAGCATGCTTTCGCCGTACAAAGTCGAAGGTGACAGGCGCGCCAGCATCTGCGCGGTGATCACGAGCGTCGCTTCGTCGCCGTTGCCGACCAGCGCCTGCGCGACCGCCGGCGCCAAGGCCGGCCAGATCACGGTGAGGAACAGCCAGAGCCCGAGCGTCACCAGCGCGGCCGTAGCGGCCGAGCGAAACACGACCGAAGCCAGCATGGCGAGCGCCAGCCACACGCCGGCATAGGCGATGGTCACCAGGAGGAAAATCAAGGCGCGGCCCATTTCCTCGCCGCCCGGCGGCACGCCGAGCATGATGAGGCCGAGCCCGATCAAGAGCAGCCACAGCACCACCAGGCTCACCGTCAGCGTCAACAGCCCGGCGAGAAACTTTCCGAACAGCAGAGCGTCCCGGTAGATCGGTTGCGACAAGATACGCGAAAGCGTGCGCCGACTATGCTCGCTGTTGACCGCGTCGAAGCCAAGCCCGATCGCCATCAGCGGCACCAGAAACGAGAGGAACGAAACGAACGACGGCAGCGGCTGCCGCGCGGTGGTGAACAGACGCAGGAACAGGAACGGATCCTCGGCGGTGACGTCGCGGATTTGCGTGATCGCCGCATAGACCGCGGCGAGTGCGGTCAAGACCACCAACCACTCCAAGACGCGCATGCGTGCGCTGGTCAGGTGATCCGACAATTCCTTCAGCACGACCACGCCAAGGCCGCGTAAGGCTGAGCCTTCACGCCGCACGAGCCACCTCCGGCGCATTCTGGAAATAACGGGTATAGATCGCCTCCAGGCTCGGCTGCTCGAGCGCAAGCTGACTGAGCCGCCCGCCGGCGGCCACGATCTCGGCCGCCGCCTCCGCGCGCAGGTCGCGCTCGCAGGTCAGCCGCCAGCGCCCGGGAGCCGCTTCCTCGACGCTGCGCACGCCGGGCAGCGTCTGCAGCCGCCGCGCGAGGTCCTCGCCGCCTGCGGCTTCGACCTCGACCGTATAACCGCCGCCGAGCACTTGCCGCCCTAACTCGCCGACCGTGCCCATCAGCGCGATCTTGCCGGCATTGAACAGTGCCACGCGGTCGCACACGCTCTGCACGCGCTCGAGCATATGCGAGGACACCAGGACACTGACGCCGTCGGCCTTGAGCGAGCGGATCAGAGCGAGCAGATCGAGGCTCGCCTGCGGGTCGAGCCCATTCGTGGGCTCGTCGAGGACAGCGACGCGCGCATTCTTCAACAGGATCTCGGCGACGCCGAGTCGTTGACGCATACCGTGTGAAAAAGCGCCGACGCGTCTGTCAGCCACCTCGCGCAGACCGACGCGCGCCAGCGCCGCGACGATGCGCTGATGCCGTTCCGCCGCCGGGATGCCGATCAACCGCGCCGTGTAACTCAGATTGTCGGCCGCGCTCAGGTGATCGTAGAAACCGACCGAGTCCGGCAGATAGCCGACCAGGCGCTTGACGGCGAGCGGCTCGCGCATCGGATCATGGCCGAACACGCGCGCCGAGCCGGCGCTGATCTCGGAGAGGCCGAGCAACATCAGGATGGTGGTGGTTTTGCCGGCGCCATTGGGGCCGAGCAGCCCGAAGATCTCGCCGGCGCCGACCGCGAAGGTCACGCCGTCGACGGCGGCGACCGCGCCATAGCGCTTGGTGAGGCCGTCCACCTCGATGATGGGCGTGCTCATCGCCGGCCGAAGCGCGCGACCGCGCCGACAAGGATCAGAAGCGCCGCGCCGATAATGCCGACGCCGGCAATGCCCCACATGGTCGAGGTCGTTACCGTGACGCGGAAATTGGCGCTGCCGGTTTCCTGCCGCGCCGTGGCCGTGATGGCGGTGGCGTAGTCGCCGGCAATCGCTTTCTCCGGCGGGTGGATGGTCGCTTGCACCTCTTTATTCTGGTTCGGGGCGATGCGGTCGACCGTCGCGGGATCGAAGGTGACCTTCCAGCCATCCGGCGCGCTCGCCGAGAGTTTGACGTTCTCGGCCGGCGCAGTGCCGTTGTTGCTGACCACGATCGGGATGGTCGAATCCTTGCCGGCGGTGGCGCGCGCCGAGAGCAGGCCCTGGCGGCCGGAAAGCTCGAGCTTGGGCTCGCCGGTGATGTCGAGCGCCACTTTGGTGGTCGCCTGCGCGCCTTCGGCAGCGACCTTGACGGTGACCGGATAATTACCGGCATCGACGGTCGACGGCGGACTGACCTTGAGCTTGACGTCCTTGGTCTTGCCGGCGTCGACCGGAATGGCGGTCAACTGCTGCGTGCCATAGGCCTCGGTAAAGCTGGTGTCGAAGTTCTGCGGCGCGTCGGCGGCAAGGCTGACCAAGAGCTTCTTGCCGCTGTCGTTCTTGATGGTGAGCGTATATTCGAAACTGGAGTTTGACGCGCCGCGCAATTGCGGCAGGTCCGAGGTGATCGAGAGTTTCGCCGGCAGCTCTTTGGCAAGGCTGATCGCGAGCGGCAGCGCGACATGCGTGCCGCTCGGTCCATCGGCACTTACCGTGAGCGTATGACTGCCGATCGCCGCGTCCTTCGGCACGTCAAGCCGCAGGTCGAGCGAGACGCTGTCGTCGGTCGCCGGCATGGCCGCCGCAATCGGCTGGCCGCCGCCGAGCAATGTCGCCTTCCAGCCGGCGGGCACGCCGCTCACCGAGAGCGACAGCCGCTCCGGCGCCAGCCCATAATTGCGCAAGCGCAAACCGATGGTCGATGCCGTCCCCGGCTGCACCGTGACCGCTGGATAATCGGTCAGCAGATAAAGACCTTTGATGTCGCTCTTCGGAGCGTCGGCGGCAAAACCAGGAGCGGCAAGTGCCAACAGCAATCCGGCAACCGCAAACAAGCGATAATGCATGGGCAAGACTCCGTGCGGGGGAAAATCCCTCGAGCGAAAGTCGCCCCCAATGTGGAACCACGGCGCAAAGCCGTGAAATGAAAGGTCGCGCGGATCGTGCGGCCAATTTAGACAAAATTCGGGACGGCTGCCGCCGCAAATCGCGCAGGGAACATTAATTTTCGGACATCAACCGCGGCGGACTGTTGGCCAATCGACCTCGTCCTCCGCCAGCACCCACGTTTCCTTGAGCGCCGCGGCCTGCCATTCGCGCCAGGCCGGCAACGCCATCACCGCCTCCATATAGCCGCGCGTCTGCGCTTCGACAGCGACGTCATAAGTATGAAAGCGCGCCACCACCGGCGCGTACATGGCGTCCGCGGCGCCGAAGCGGCCGAACAAAAACGGCCCGCCGCTCTTGCCGTGACGCACGCGGCAGTCGCTCCACATCGCCTCGATGCGGCGCATATTGGCGGCGGCCTCGGGCGTGAGCTCACGTTTCATGACCGGCCGCCACATGTTCATCGGCAGATGCCGCCGCAGCGGCAAAAATCCCGCATGCATCTCGTTGGCGATCGCGCGCGCATGCGCGCGCGCCGCGACATCCTGCGGCCACAGGCCGGCATCGGTAAATTTCTCGGCCAGATATTCCAGGATCGCCAGCGACTCCCAGACGCGCACCTCGTCGTCGATGAGCACCGGCACCTTGCCGGTGCCGGAGTGCGGGCCGACCACGGTCTTGAAATCAGACGCGTTGAGCGAGATCACCGTCTCTTCGAAGGGGATGCCCGCGGCCTTCATGCCGATCCACGGTCGCATCGACCAGGACGAGTAATTCTTATTGCCGATGATCAGTTTGAGCGCCATTACGCCTCCACCTCACCGGCCACACATTGCGCGACCGGCTTATCTGCCACAAACAAATTTTGCTGATGCAGGCAAGCAAACGCGCGAATGCGCGTCACGCCTCGATATCGCCGGTAGTCAGCCGCTCAGCCCATTCCCATCAGCACGGCAATCGCGGCAACGAGCAAGACCGCCAGGGTCACGGCGGCGACGGTAACAATGTGCTCGCCGCGCTCGATGCCAGCGTGATCGGCGCCGGCCTGCGCCTTCGCGGTGCGCGGCAGAATAGGATTGAGATTGACGGCCATGAGCGATCCCTAATGCGGCATCCGATGCGGATGGTGCGCGAGCACGCCTGACGCGAACCCGGGCGCACGAATCGCCCTTCAACACTGCCAGCCTAGGGGAGCCATCTGTCACAAACAAATGGCGCTGTGGACCCGTGTGCACGGCGCCGCGATCAGCGTGCCTTCTTCCAGGCCTCGTAGCGCTTCTTGTTTTCATCGTTGGGCGGATAGAGCCCCGGCAGCTGCGCGCCCTTCTGCACTTCCTCGACCAGCCAGGTCTCCAGCAGCTCATGCTCAGCGCCCTCGCTCGCCACAAAATCGGCGAGCGCTTGCGGGATCACCACCGCGCCGTCGTCGTCGGCGACGATGATGTCGCCGGGGAAGATGGCGCAGCCGCCGCAGCCGATCGGCTCATTCCAGCCGACGAAAGTGAGCTGGTTGACCGAGGCCGGCGCCGCCACGCCCGCGCACCACACCGGCAGGCCGGTGCCGATCACGCCGTGCTTGTCGCGCATGACGCCGTCGGTGATCAGCGCGGTGACGCCGCGCTTGACCATGCGCATGCAGAGGATATCGCCGAAGATGCCGGCGCCGGTCGCGCCCATGGCATCGGCCACCACCACGCAGCCGTCCGGCATGGCTTCGATCGCGCCGCGTGTGGAGATCGGCTTCGACCAGCTTTCCGGCGTCGCCAGATCCTCGCGCACCGGCACAAAGCGCAACGTGAACGCCGGGCCGACGACGCGCTTGCCGGAAAAGCCGAGCGGCATGGCGCCCGCCATCCAGGCTCGGCGGATGCCCTTCTTCAACAGCATGGTGGTGATGGTGCCGGTGGTGATGCCGCGCAGCGTGTCGAGGGTCGAAGTCATGGTTCTTGTGTCATCAGAGTTTGGCCGCGATGAATTTTCGGTAGCCGGCCGCGCGCAAGTCGCAGGCCGGGCAGGAACCGCAGCCATAGCCCCAGTCGTGTCGCCGGCTGCGCTCGCCCAAGTAGCAGCTATGGGTTTCCTCGACAACGAGCGCGAGCAGCGTCTGTCCCCCGATTTCCTCAGCGAGCGCAAAGGTCGCCGCCTTGTCGATCCACATCAACGGCGTATGGATGGTCATGCGCCGATCCATGCCGAGCGAGAGTGCGACCTGCATCGCCTTGACAGTATCGTCGCGGCAATCCGGATAGCCGGAATAATCGGTTTCGCACATGCCGGCGACCAGGTGGCGGGCGCCGCGCCGGTAGGCGAGCACACCGGCAAAGCAGAAGAAGATGAGATTGCGGGCAGGCACGAAGGTGTTGGGCAGGCCGCTGTCGGCGATTGCGATGGCGGTCTCGCGCGTGAGCGCGGTGTCGGAGATGGCGGCGAGCGCGTCGAGCTTGATGCCGTGGTCCTCGCCGAGACGCGACCGCCAGGTCGGGTTGAGCGCCGCCAGGCGATCGCGGATGCGCGGCCGCACCGCCAGCTCGACCGCGTGCCGCTGGCTATAGTCGAAGCCGACGGTTTCGACGCACGCGAAGCGCTCCAGCGCCCAGGCGAGACAGACGGTCGAATCCTGTCCGCCGGAGAAAAGTACAAGCGCCTTATCGGAAGCCAGCGTCATGATGCCGCAAATTCAATCCCATTGCGGCGACCAGGTCCAATCGACGATGCGATCGTTGCGGCTGGAGAGACTGTGAATTTCCGTCATCTCGGTGTCGGACAGTTCGAAATCGAAAATGTCGATGTTCTCCTTCAGCCGATCGAAACGCCTGGTGCGTGGGATCACTACGATGCCCTGTTGAGTCAGGTAGCGCAGCGAGATTTGCGCCGCGCTTTTGCCATGTGCCTTGCCGATGCGCTCGAGCACCCGATTGCCGGGCGCCGCACCGCGCGCCACCGGGCTGTAGGCGACCATGGCCATGCCGTGCTGCCGGCAGGCGGCAAGCACCTTGTCCTGATTCAGGAAGGGATGACATTCGACCTGGTTACAGACGAGATCGGGGACGATGGCGGTCGCTTCGTCGAGCAACCGCACGGTGAAATTGGAGACGCCGATCGCCCGGGTGACGCCCTCCTGCTTGAGCTTCAGCATGGCGCCAAGGGTGTCGGCGAGTGGCACGCGCGGATTGGGCCAGTGAATCAGCAGGAGGTCGATGGCGTCGAGCCCGAGCTGCCGGAGGCTATCCTTGGCCGAGCGCTCGACGTCGTTCGGCGCTAGCATGGTCGGCTGGATCTTCGTTGTGACCATCACCTCGGCCCGCAGGCCGGAGGCGCGCACACCTTCGCCAACGTCGAACTCGTTGCCGTACATCTGTGCGCTGTCGATATGGCGGTAGCCGACGCGGATCGCCTCCGCGACCAGCCGCACACAGTCGCGTCCGCGCAACGTCCAAGTGCCGAGGCCGACCAGCGGAATCTTGAAACCTTTAACCTCCACCGCTTCCGCCATTAACCGCAGTCCTTCACTTTCTTTCGGCGACATCGTTGGCAAAGCCGAGCAGAAATAAGGCCTGCATGCCCGTCGCACGGCTGGTGCACGCCGCCATCATCGGATTGGCCATGCTGCCCTCGAAATAATCGTAGATAAAACCGCAAATCTTGTCGCGCGAGGCGATCCACGCGCGCTGCATGTCACGCAGCTTGCGAACCTGCTTTTCGCCGAGGCGCTCGCGCAGCGCCTTATAGCTTTGGTTGAGGATGTCGTCCCAGACCGCCTGCTCACGCGCATAGCAAGCGATCACCTCCGACGGCGGCATCGACGCCTCGTCTTTCAGGCACGTCTCTGAGACGCGGCCGATGCATTGTTCCCACGCCCAGTTATGTCCAGTCTTGACCTTAACGCAGTCTTGGATCGCGGCGGCGTCTTTCGCATCCGGCTTGTCCTGCGCCAGCGCCGGCAACGCGGGCAGCAATGCAATGGTCAGAGCGGCGGCGATGCGCCTCACGGCGTATCCCAGACCGGCGCGTGCGGCGGATTGACCACGCGCAGATTGGTGGCGTTGAGCTTCTTCAGTTCCGCCATCTCCGCATCGGAAAGCTTGAAGTCGAACACGTCGAGATTTTCCTTCATATGCGCCGGATTCGCGGTGCGCGGGATCGGACAGCAGCCGAGCTGCACCAGGTAACGCAAGCTCACTTGCGCCGCGCTCTTGCCGTGCGCCTTGCCGATCTTCTCGAGCACCTCGGCGCCCGGCACTTTGCCGCGCGCGATCGGCACATAGGCGACTACCGCCATGCCGTGTTTCTTGCAAGCCGCCAGCACTTTATCTTGGTTGATGAAGGGATGCACCTCGATCTGATTGCAAACCAGCGGCTCGCTGGTCACCGCCCAGGCTTCGTCCAGCATCGTGCTGGTGAAATTGGCGACACCCACATGCTTGGTCTTGCCGTCCTTCTTCGCCCGACAGAGTGCGCCGATCGATTCCTTGAACGGAATGTCCTTGTTGTTCCAGTGAATCAACAAAAGATCGACGTACGGCAATTTGAAATTGATCAGGCTCTGGTCGATGATCTTGACGAAGTCCGCCGGCCGCAAATGCTCCTGCCGCACCTTGGTGCAGAGGAAAATCTCTTCGCGCTTGACGCCGGATTGGCGCATCCCCTCGCCGTTCTCCACCTCGTTGCCGTAGAAGGCGGCGGAATCGAGATGGCGATAGCCCATCTGCAAGGCGGTTTTGACCGCCTGCACGCAGACATCGCCCTTCAACGTCATGGTGCCGAGGCCGAGTTGCGGGATACGGGCACCATGCGCTTCTACGATTTGCATCGGAGTAGGTCCTAAAGTTCAAGGTTGGTTGCGAGCGGCGCAGGATGCACACCGGCACGGCCTCTGCCAACCGGGGTTACTCGCGGCCTTGCACTGAGGTTCCCGCGACCAATTCCCTTCACAGCGAAAATTCGTCAAATATTTATTGGCGGGCGGAACGTGACATTGCCTGCGGCCGCAAGCAATTGCACACAGTCTTTACATTAGAACAATTCAAAACAGGAAAAGAACTATTGCATCAATGGCTTTTAATGCTTTTGTGAGAGCCAATCATGGATCATGGACGGAGCAAATGCGTAGCCTCTTTGTAATTGCCGCCCTTGCGCTGGGCCTTGCCCTTTCGCCGCTGCGGGCGTCGGCGCAGAATTTCACCGTTACCATCAAGGACCATAAATTCTCGCCCGCCGAACTTAAGGTACCTGCTGGCAAACGCATCACCGTGACCGTGTCAAACGAGGACCCGACGCCGGAAGAATTCGAGAGCCATGAGCTGAAATTCGAGAAGGTGATCCCCGGCAACTCCAAAGGCGTCGTGCGCTTCGGGCCGCTGACCAAGGGGCGCTATCCGTTCTTCGGCGAATATCATGAGGACACCGCGCAGGGCGCGGTGATCGTGGAATAACCATGCTCGGCGCGCTCATCATCGTCTTTCGCGAGGTCATCGAGGCCGGCCTCATCGTCGGCATCGTGATGGCGGCGACGCGCGGCGTCGCCGGGCGCGGGCGCTGGGTCACCTACGGCGTCATCGCCGGTGTGTTCGGTGCTTGCATTGTCGCGCTGTTCGCCGGCGCGATCAGCCAAGCCTTCGAAGGCTCGGGCCAGGAATTCTTTAACGCCGCGGTGCTCTCGATCGCCGTCGTCATGTTGATGTGGCACAACGCCTGGATGGCGCGGCACGGTCGCGAGATTGCCGCCGAGATGCGCCGCGTCGGCCATGACGTCAGCGAAGGCGTCAAGCCGCTGACCGCGCTCGCCGTTGTGGTCGGCCTCGCCGTGCTGCGCGAAGGTTCCGAGGTCGTGTTGTTCCTTTACGGCATCTTCGCGTCAGGCACGAGCGGCATGGCGCTGCTGGTCGGCGGCATCCTCGGCGTGCTCGCGGGGGCTGCGTTCACCGCACTCACCTATTTCGGCCTGCTGGCGATCCCGACGCGTTACATCTTCTCGGTGACGAGCTGGCTGATCGCGCTGCTCGCCGCAGGACTTGCCGCGCAGGCAGTACAATTTCTCAATAATGGCGGCGTCGCGGTCGTGCTTGACAAGACGGTGTGGGATACGTCGTGGCTGCTGTCGGAAGGCTCGATCTTCGGCCGGCTGCTGCACACATTGATCGGCTACACCGAACGGCCGACAGAGCTGCAGCTCGTAGTCTATGTGGCTACGCTCGTCGTGATGTATCTCTTGATGCGCATCGCCCGCTATCAGCCGCGGCAGCGCCTGGCGGCGGCCGAGTAGCTCAGCGCCTGCCGCGGAAGAAGCGCGTTAGTGCCGTCTTGTGCCCAATGTCGCGAAGGCGACGTCGGGCGCCTTGTCGATCAGCTTGAGCAAAGCGCGCGCCGGGCCACGTGGTGAGCGCTTGCCCTGCTCCCAGTTGCGCACCGTTTCGATCGGCACTTCGATCTTTTCCGCGAAAGCGGCCTGGGTCAGGCCGCAGCGCGCACGCACCTCGCGCACGAAGCGCGCCGGGTCCGCGTGCTCGAGCGGCCTTTCGCTGCCGTCGGGCAGGATTTCGACGATGCGCCCGTCCGCCTTCAGCCGCACCCGCAGCATGGCTTTCCCCGCCAAGTCGGTTTGAGGCCTAGCTGATTCGGTGCGGGCAAAGGTTAATGCAACGGGCGGCCCGCCACTCACCGCCGCGTGGACGGACGTCGATTTAAATAAAACAGCCAACATTACCTTACGGCTGTGTTTATAAACTGCCACAATCATATGTTGTATTTCGCTTGGCAACGTCGCGGGCAGGCGCCCTTGAGATTTCGGCCTTTCCAACAGGGGGCGCGGCGCCCGCAAAGGGAGGACAGCTATGTTCACCGTCGATCTTTCAGCGAACGTGCCGCTGTACGGCCAACAGATGTGTTACTGGTGCGGCGCGGCCAGCGGACAGATGAGCCGCAATGGTTATCCGAACGCGGCAGATCGCCTCTTCTATCTACAGTCTGACGTCTGGAACACCATCCAGGTCTACAACAGTACCGCGCCCGGGGATGCGGGTTGGGCCACCGACCCGCATGGTCTGACCGGCGCGCTGATGAACTTGGCCAATCCAGCTGGCGTGCATTGGGTCGAATACAGCGACGCCACGCGCGATAACGTGCTGCACTTCATGCTGTACTGGATGAGCGTGCGGCACTTCCCCACGCCCGTCTTGGTCAACCAGGGCGGCCATTGGGTCGTCGTCATCGGTTATCAGAGTGATATTCAGCCGCAGCCGGGAAACGCGCCGACGCTGCAGCAGATCACCTTTCTCGACCCGGAGCCGCACAATGTGGGCACCTTTACAACGCAGAGTGCCTCACAGTGGTACAATGGACCGTGGAACGGTTCCGTCATTTACAGCGGAACTTGGCAGAACAAGTACGTCGCGATTGTCGAGCCACCCAACGTCAAGGGAACCGTGAGAGTCAACATGGCGCAACGAAGCGGAACTCGCTTACTGTCGCCGCAGGAAGCCGTGGAGCGAGCCACTCGGTGGATCAGGGAGCTCGGTCTCGCGCAGAAGCCCCATTATGGGCTGCTGGCGCGCAGCGACGTCGTCACCCTGGAGCCGATGGTGGTACGCGACAGCCCGCACCAAGAGCAAAAGGAAGAACGGCCCATTCACTATTACGTGGTGCCGTTCGGCATTCGCAGCGAAAGCGACCGCGGCAAGCAATTGGCGCGCCTTAGCGTCTTGCTGAATGCGTATACCGGCGAATTCGAGGAGATCACCACCTTCGGCAAGCCGGTGCATTATCTGTCGCATGACGAAGCATTGGCGCTCGCTGCGAAGGCCATGCACGTCGATTCTGCGCAATTGAAAGACGCCAAAGCGACGCTGATGTTCAAGCCGTCGAAGGTCAGCCACATCCGCGCCTACCCGTTCTGGGAGATCGCGGTAAAGGATCGCGTGTTCTATATCGACCAGATCGGCGAGGTGTTCGGCAAGCTCGAGCTGAGCATTCCGGGCGACTAGAGGCGGCCTTCACCGCGTCTTCTCGAAAATCTCCCGGCCGATGAGCATGCGGCGGATTTCGCTGGTTCCCGCCCCGATCTCGTAGAGCTTGGCGTCGCGCAGCAGGCGGCCGGTCGGGAAGTCGTTGATATAGCCGTTGCCGCCCAGGCACTGAATCGCCTCGAGCGCCATCCAGGTCGCGCGTTCCGCGGCGTACAAAATGGCGCCGGCGGCGTCCTCGCGCGTGGTACGGCCCTCGTCGCAGGCGCGCGCCACCGTATAGACGTAGGATTTCGCCGCGTTCATGGTCACGTACATGTCGGCGAGCTTGGCTTGCACCAGCTGGAAGCGGCCGATGGCTTGCCCGAACTGCTGGCGCTGGTGCACGTAGGGCACCACCACATCCATGCAGGCCTGCATGATGCCGAGCGGACCGGCGGCGAGCACCACGCGCTCATAGTCGAGGCCGCTCATCAGCACGTTGACGCCGTTGCCGACGGCGCCGAGCACATTCTCCTCCGGCACCTCGCAGTCGGTGAACACCAACTCGGAGGTGTCGGAGCCGCGCATGCCGAGCTTGTCGAGCTTCTGCGCCGGGGCAAAGCCCTTGAAGTCGCTCTCGACGATGAAAGCGGTGATGCCGCGCGCCCCCGCGGTGCGGTCGGTCTTGGCGTAGATCACCATAGTATCGGCGATCGGACCATTGGTGATCCACATTTTCGAGCCGTTGAGGATATAGCGGTCGCCGCGTCTGTCGGCGCGAGTGCGCATCGACACCACGTCGGAGCCCGCCCCCGGCTCCGACATGGCGAGTGCGCCGATATGTTCGCCGGCGATCAGCTTGGACAGATATTTGCGCTTCTGCGCATCGGTGCCGTTGCGGCGGATCTGATTGACGCAGAGATTAGAATGCGCGCCGTAGGATAGGCCGACCGCCGCAGAGGCACGTGAGATTTCCTCCATCGCCACGACGTGATGCAGATAGCCGAGGCCTGAACCGCCAAACTCTTCCTCGACCGTGATGCCGTGCAGGCCGAGCTTGCCCATCTCCGGCCACAGGTCGCGCGGGAATTCATTATCGCGGTCGATCGCCGCGGCGCGCGGGGCGATACGGTCGGCCGCGAAATCGCCCGCGGTCTTGCGCAGCATGTCGACATCGCTGCCGAGACCGAAATCGAAACCTGCCCAGGCATTGGGGATCATGGCGCGTCGCTCCCGTGGCGCTGCATGCCGCCTTTGTTGTTGCCGGAAAGTCTATCGCGTGCGCGTCAGGCTGTCAGCGGCTCGCCGATGGGGAGCGGCGCGGCGATCGCATCTTTTTTGCGCTGCGCCAGCATGCGGTCGATGGCGCTCGCGGGGGCGGGTTTGGCGAACAGATAGCCCTGCATCTCGTCGCAGCCGGCAAGCCGTAGCAACACGCGCTGCTCTTCGGTTTCCACGCCCTCGACCAGCACGGAGAGGCCGAGCGCCCGGCCAAGCGTGACGATCGCCTGGATGATGACGCCGCCATTGGCCGAGGTGCCGAGCGCGGAAACAAAGCTCTTATCGATCTTGAGCTTGTCGAGTGGAAAGCGCTGCAGGTAGGTGAGGTTGGAATAGCCGGAACCGAAATCGTCGAGCGCGATACGCACGCCGAGCGCATGTAGATCTTCGATGCGCTTGAGCATGTCCTCGGGATTGTCAATCAGCACGCCTTCGGTGATTTCCAACATCAACCGAGCCGGCTCGACGCCGCTCTCGGCAAGGCTTGAACGCACCAGTTCGACGATCGCGCCGTCGCGCATCTGCACCGGCGACAAGTTGACCGCCACATAGACCGCCGGCCAGCGTCTGGCCTCGCTCAGCGCACGGCGCAGCACGAAAGCGCCGAGCGTGTCCATCAGCCCCATCTGCTCGGCAACCGGAATGAACTCGGCCGGCGGGATAACGCCGTGCTCGCTGCGATTCCAGCGCAGCAGCGCCTCAACCCCGACGATGCGACCGCCCTGCGCCGCCACGATCGGCTGGTAGTGGAGCTCGAGCTCGGCCGCGGCGAGTGCACGCGGCAATTCGCGCATGATGAATTTCTGCTGCGCGGAAAGCGCATCGAGCGCCGCTTCAAACATGACAACACTGCCGGCAGGCTTTCTCGCCGCCGCCCGCAGCGCGAGCGCAGCGCGGCGCGTCAACTCGCCGCGCGTTTCGGCGTCGCGCGGCGCCCGCGCTAGGCCGGCGCGGCCGCTGATGCGCGCCACGCTTTCGGCATAGGGACGAGCGATCGCATCGATCGCGGCGCGGATCATCGTTTCCGCATTGAGCGCGTCAGCGGCCGTGAGGATGACGGCGAATTCGGCGCTGCCGATGCGCCCGCACACGGCTTGCCTCGAAAGCGTTCCGCGCAGCCGGTCGGCGATCTGGCGACAAAGCTCGTCGCTCGCCAGGATACCTACGTCGCTGATACCATCGATCTCGATCAGCGCGAAAACGATGCTGTCGTCGCCGACGCGCGCGGCCAAGACCTGGTCGAGCAATTCCAGCATGCGCGCGTGGTTGGGCAGGCCGGTCAGCCTGTCCTCGTCGGCGGCGCGCCGCGCATCCGCCTCGCTCACCTTCAGATCCTGCTGCGCCTGGCGCAATTGTCGCAGCGAATAGCCGGCAAAGCCGACCAACAGAACCGCGATGCCGAAGATAACGGGCAGCAGCCGCTGCACGGCATGCGTCGTCGGAAAGCTGCGCTGCCAGGTGAAGAAGCCGAGGATGCGGCCGTCGCCGTCAAGCACGGGCTGGATTTCGCGGTCGCCGGGCGGCGGATCGGTTTCAAATTTGAGCGACGGCAGTCTCGTGCTTTGCTCGATGATGTGCACAAGGCGCGGATCGACCCTGCCGGATTTTCCAAATAGCGGACGAAGTTCCGACAACGTGCCGCTTAGCGTCGCGCGCTGTTCGGCGAGCATGCGCGCGTCGCTTTGCCGCGCGAGGCTATAGCCGATGGCGGCGCAAACCAGGGTCGCGCAAAGCGCAATCAGCGCCAGCACCACGATCAGGCCAGCGGTCGAGAGCGTGCGTCGGGCACGAGCATGCGAGCGCGGCCAGGCCGGCAGCGAGCCGTTCGTCGCAATGCTCGCAGCTTTTTCGTCCACCGAAATCCCCTACGCCGGCACCACCAGGCTTAGGCCGTTAGCCTTAATGCGGGTTCAGTAAACATGGTGAATGAAACATTAATGGGCCAACGGCCGTGTCGCTCGCGCCGCCACGCGGTCAATTGGCTGGAAGGCTTCGAGCCACGGCATGATCCATTGCTGAAGCACGAATGCGTGCACGCCACATTCTTCCTGATCGGGCACAACGCCGCCGAGCACCCGGCGATCGTCCGGCGCGAACTGGCTGATGGGCACAGCATCGGCCATCGCACCTATTCGCATCCGCCGCTCAACCGTCTGCCACTCACCAAGGCCGAGGCCGAGCGAACGCGGCATCGCTGCCAACGAAGAGGCGCCGGGCGCGAGTATAAGGCGGCGGCGCCTTTTCTTCCGCTTCCCCGGCTTTGCGGCGAGCCCCGCCCTGCTCGACTATACACAGAAACGCGGACTTGCCGTGTTCGGCGCCGACGTCTGGGCTAGCGACTGGCTGCCGATGACCCGGAACAGGCGTTGGCGCGCATTCCTCAAGCGGATCGACTTTGTCGGACCGGGAATCGTGCTATTCCACGATACGAAGAAGGAAACGGCCCGTATGCTGCCGGCGTTCCTACGGGCGTCAAAGCAACGCGGCTACTGCATCGCGGGGGTCGTGCCCGCGAGCGGGACCTCGGTAAGTTGGGGACAGTGACCGTTCTGTTAATGCCCCATTAATTTTCAGTTTCGTAACTCGGGCAGCCTGTATCGTGGCAATGCCTTCCCGTTCGGGGGCGCGCCGGAGGGCGCGATGGACGGGGGCTCGGGAGGCCGAATGCGCGCATTATTGGCTGGATTGTGTCTGCTCGCCTGCGCTGGCGCGCCGGCCCTTGCCGAAGAAACATGCCCGGGCAATCCGGACGCCATCGGCACCAGCCGCACCATCACCGTCGATCCAGCGACGCTGCCGCTGATCGGCACCATCCAGTATCACGCCACAGTGCCGCTCAACGACCACGAGGTGGTGCTCACTTTCGACGACGGACCGCTGCCGCCCTATAGCGAGCGGATTCTCGACATCCTCAAGGAGAACTGCGTCAAGGTCACCTACTTCCTGGTCGGCACCATGGCGCGAAATTATCCGTGGGTCGTGCGCCGCATCTACAACGATGGCCATACCATCGGCACCCACAGCAACAACCATCCCTTCGGCTTTGCCAATTTGTCCCCGGCCCGCCTGGAAGGCGAGGTCGACGGCGGCATTGCTTCGGTGCAGGCCGCGGTGGGCGATGCGCAAGCGGTATCGCCGTATTTCCGTATTCCCGGGTTGTCGCGCAGCGACAAGGTCGAGAATTATCTCGAGTCGAAGTCGCTCGCCGTCTGGAGCGCCGACGAAGTCGCCGACGACTGGTTTCGCGGGATCACTCCCGACCAGATCGTCGCCCGCGCCATGCGCCGCATCGAGGAGAAGGACCATCGCGGCGTGCTGCTGCTGCACGACATCCATCCCGCCACCGTGATGGCGCTGCCCAAGCTTTTGAAGGAGCTCAAGGAGGGCGGCTATCGCATCGTGCAGGTGGTGGCGCCGGGCGAGCGGCCGAAATCGGTGCCCGAATTGGCGGCACCGGCTGTTGCCCATGAAGCTTGGCCGCGGCCGGTAAAAGCGAGCGCAACGACCAAGGTCCATCACGCCGCGCGTGTGCTTCACCACAAAAAGAAATTGCGCCTGGCACGCAAGCATCGCGAGGCCGAACGCGAGCAGCCGCCCGTCGTCAGTCACGTGAGCGCCGAGCGGGGTTTGTGGCCACACGAATATTGAGCCGCGGCATCGATCGGACCGGCTCGGTTGATGAGAGGCGGCGCTACGGAGGCTCAATTCGGATCACCAGCACCCTTACTTTACCGATTGTATTTTTCAAAGACCGGTTTCATCATTGAGCTCGGATTGTCCGGCGCCCTGTGCGGCAGTTCGGCTGCGTTTTTGACCTCCGCGGAGAATTTCCCGCAAATACTCGAACAGCCTCGATAACCTTAGTTACGCCCCCGCGGTGAGGACCCGCCGATTGCATAAGGAGAACCGCTATGCGCCCGCTAAAAGCGGTCTGGAGTTTCTTCATCGGACACGCTCGTGACGCGGCATGGCTGGCGCTTGCCGCGATTTTCCTCGCAATTTCGTGGGCGATGACGATTCAAACGAGCCAGGTCAGGCATCCGGAATCATCTTCTACTACAAAGCAGGAATTTCGAATTTTTCACTTGCCAGCCGCGGCCGCGCCGAGCCCACAATGCGACAAAGGCTGCAAGTTGGACACCATTGATGTTTTGTATAAGATGAAGGCCGACCACGTCGCGTTCCTCACATTTTACTTCAGGCAAATACCGCAAAGCCTTAGCGATGAGGTCCACATCTTTCTGAACAACTTCAGCAGTGACAACTGTAGCTACAAAATTGACTACAAAACTTCGCTTACGCCTGAGGTTAAGACACTTCCGGTCAATGCAGATGCCGACGGCAAATCCATCTTTTTCGCTATCCAACCTAAAGAAAAAATTACACAGCCATACGACATAAAAATTGACTGCACGGTCAGGGCCACTGCGCGCCAATACTCTTTCACCAAGTTTCAGTACGACTTCGTCTATGACACGGCTGACAAATCCGGAAGCGGCAGAGGGCAGACCGAATCCACTGGTGCAGGATCGGCGGCCCCGGCCACCAATCCCGGCGAACCGCCCAAGCCGATCGCAAACCCGCCAAAGGCGGCAGAGCCACGAAAGACAGATTTTTCCGAGCTCTATATCAAAACGGATTTGACGGATGTGGATGGGGAAAATCCGAGCTACTTCGGCGGAGCAAGGAGCGAGCGGAAATCCGGGACGGCAATGCTCCTCGTGCCGGGAACACGGATGACCGTGGATTGGACCGATTTGGCACAGGAGGGCGAAAAAGAGCGGCGGCTGGTCTGGATCGGTATTTTCGCTGCGGCTTCAGTCGCGGCGTTTGTCGAAGCCCTGCGACCGCATATTGATAGACTGAAAAAGAAGCGGAACGCGAAGGCCGAATTCGCCTGAAAATAGCCGCTGCGCTCTAAGCGTCCCTTCCGAGAGCGCTGGTGCGGTCGAGAGGACTCGAACCTCCACGGGTTGCCCCGCTAGCACCTCAAGCTAGTGCGTCTACCAATTCCGCCACGACCGCATGGGGAAGGACATAAGGGCTTTAAAACCCGCGTCCCAAGACGGCGGTCATGTAACAAACGGGGTTGGCGGCCACAAGGGCCCGCAACGGCGGAATGCACTGGATTTCCGAAATTCGGCCAATGGCTTGGGCGGGTCCGGTCATGCGGCTCGCAGGTCGGAGTTTCGATGCTAAATAAGCGGCCATGAGCAACGCGCGCGATGACCTCCTTGTCGGCCTACCGGCGCCGGCCGGCACGGCGCCGGTAGAATGGCGCGCGAGCGAAGGTCTCACCGACTACGCGACGGCCTTGGCGGTTATGGACGCGCGCGTCGCCGGCATCGGCGCCGGCCGCGCGCCGGAGCTGGTCTGGCTCGTCGAGCATCCGCCGCTCTACACCGCCGGCACCAGCGCGCGCGGCGCCGACCTGCTCGAGGCCCGCTTTCCGGTGTTCGAGGCCGGCCGCGGCGGGCAGATGACCTACCATGGGCCCGGCCAACGCGTGGTCTATGTGATGCTCGATCTGAAACAGCGCGGGCCGGACGTGCGCCGCTTTGTCGCGAGCCTCGAGGAATGGATCATCCGCACCCTTGCCGCTTTCGACGTACGCGGCGAGCGGCGCGAGGACCGCATCGGCGTCTGGGTCAATCGGCCGGACAAAGGCGCGGGCTACGAGGACAAGATTGCCGCCCTCGGCATCCGCGTGCGGCATTGGGTGACGCTGCACGGCATGGCGCTCAACGTCGCCCCCGACTTATCGCATTTTTCCGGCATCGTGCCCTGCGGCGTGAGCGCACCGCGCTATGGCGTTACCAGCCTCGCCGATCTCGGCGTTCCAGTAACGATGACGGAGGTGGACAGGGCCCTGCGGCGCGAGTTCGAGCCGCTGTTCGGCGCGACTGCTTACACGGTCGGCAACACAGAAAACAGTTCGCCGGGCCGTCTCGATTTGAGCTCTTCGGCGCCGCCTGCCCGTTGATGCAAGACGTCGACGCGCGCACCGAAGGGTCCGCGCCGGCAGGCTTCGATCATTGCGGTAACGGTCGCCTCCTCGCCCATGAAGACAGCTTCGACCGAGCCGTCGCGGCGGTTGCGCACCCAGCCTTCAAGGCCGCGCGCCAGCGCCTCGCCCTCGACAAAGGCGCGGAAGCCGACGCCCTGCACGCGGCCGTGCACGATCATGTGCCAGATCACGCTCATGCCAGTTCTCCCACATCGATCACGCGCGCGCCGGTGAAGCGCGATTGCGACCGGCGCTCAACCGATGCGATGTAGCGCTCGGGCAGTTTCCAGGTGCGCGCCGCTGCCGCAATCATCTCGACATAGCCGGGCTTCGGCCGGCCGATACCGCGCCGGCGCAACAGATAGACCATGGCGCGCAAGCGGTGGCCCGCGACGCGCGCCGGCAAATAACGTACTTCGTAAAGGCCCTGGTGCAGCAATTCATAAGCATGCAGTGCGGCGAGGTCGCGCGGCGTTAGCCGCCAGAGGACGCCATGCACAATCGCGCCGGGCATGGGCTTGACCGAGCCCCAGCCGTCGATGCCGATGAAGAAGGCGTAACCCTCAAGCGTCGCCGGACCAAGGGCTCGCGCGCTTGGGCAGCGGCGCGCCATGGCGGCGCGGCTCATATTCGAACCGTAGGCGAAATAGAGGGTCATGGCGCAGTTTGTCATGGCCGGGCTTGTTCCGGCCATCCCGATCCGGGGCGCACTGCGCTTCTAAGCGAGATCACCGGGACAAGCCCGGTGATGACAACGCCGCATAAGCAACAACGCTATTCGAATTCCAAAATCACCGCGTCGACCGCGAGGCTGTCGCCGGGCTTGGCGTTGACTTTCTTCACCACGCCGTCGATCTCGGCGCGCAGCACGTTCTCCATCTTCATCGCCTCGACCACGGCGACGGTCTCGCCGGCCTTGACCTCCTGGCCTTCCTTCACCGCAACCGAAACCACCAGGCCCGGCATCGGGCAGAGCACCTGCTTGCCGGTATCGGCCGCCGTTTTCACCGGCATCAGCCGGGCATAAGCCGCCTCGCTCTGGGTATAGACATAGGCCTTGGTCTCGACGCCGCGGAAGCTTAAGGCAAAGCCGTTCGGGATCGTGCGTACCTGCACCGACACCGGCTCGCTGTTGATGCTGCCACTCCACAAGGGATCGCCCGGCTTCCAGTCCGAGATCAGATGCCGGCGCCCGGCCTTGCCCTGCGCGGGGAAACGCACCTCGATCGTGCCGTTCTCTCGCTTGACCTCGAGATCGACCTCGCTCTCGCCAAGCCAGACCGCGCGCTTACCTTCCCGCGTCACCATGCGGCCGGTCAGTTGCCCGGCGATGCGGCGCTTGCGCTCGCCCAAGACGTGGTCGATGGCAGCGGCGACGCTCGCCAGCACCTCCGCGCGCAGCCCCTTCGGCGGGTGGGCGTGGAAACCGTTAGGAAACTCTTCGGCGATGAAGCTGGTCGACAGCTTTCCCGCGCGCCAGCGCGGATGCGCCATCAGCGCCGAGAGAAAGGGTATGTTGTGGCGTATGCCGTCGATGACAAAGGCATCGAGCGCGTCGGCCTGCGCGTCGACCGCCGCGTCGCGAGTCGGCGCATGGGTGACGAGCTTGGCGATCATCGGGTCGTAGTAGATCGAGATTTCGCCGCCCTCGTAGACGCCGGTGTCGTTGCGCACGGTGATGCCAGCCGCGACGCGCTCGGCAGGCGGCCGATAGCGTGTGAGGCGTCCGGTCGAGGGCAGGAATTTGCGGTACGGGTCCTCGGCATAGACGCGACTCTCCACCGCCCAGCCGGCCAGCTTCACGTCGCTCTGTTTGATGGCGAGCCTTTCGCCGGCGGCCACGCGGATCATCTGCTCGACCAGATCGATGCCGGTGACGAGCTCGGTGACCGGATGCTCGACCTGCAGCCGTGTGTTCATTTCCAGGAAATAGAAGCTCTTGTCCTGGCCGGCGACGAATTCGACGGTGCCGGCGCTGTCGTAGCCGACCGCCTTGGCCAGGGCGACCGCCTGCTCGCCCATCCTTTTGCGCATTGCCTCATCGAGCAGCGGCGACGGCGCCTCCTCGATGACCTTCTGATTGCGGCGCTGGATCGAGCATTCGCGCTCGCCGAGATAAATGACGTGGCCATGCTTGTCGCCGAGCACCTGGATTTCGATGTGCCGGGGATCGGTGATGAACTTCTCGATAAACACGCGGTCGTCGCCGAAGGATGACTTCGCCTCCGAGCGCGAGCGCGCAAATCCTTCTGCCACTTCCGCCTTGGAGAAGGCGATGCGCATGCCCTTGCCGCCGCCGCCGGCGGAGGCCTTGATCATCACCGGGTAGCCGATCTGTTCGGCGATCGTGATTGCCTCGTTGTCATCCTCGATGACGCCGAGATGGCCGGGCACAGTCGAGACCTTGGCGGCGGCCGCAGCCTTCTTCGATTCGATCTTGTCGCCCATGGCGGCGATGGCCTTGGCGTTCGGCCCGATAAAAACGATGCCGTTTTCCTGCAGCGCTTTGGGGAACGCTTCGCGCTCCGACAAAAAACCGTAGCCGGGATGCACGGCCTCGGCGCCGCTCGCCTTGCAAGCTTCGATGATCTTGTCGATCACCAGATAGCTTTTCGCCGCTTCTGGCGGGCCGATGGCAATCGCCGTATCCGCCATCGACACATGCAAAGCGTCCTTGTCGGCCTCCGAATAGACGGCGACCGTCTCGATGCCCATTTTGCGTGCGGTCTTGATGATCCGGCAGGCGATTTCGCCGCGATTGGCGATCAATATGCGCTTGAACATGCCGCGGTCGGGCCCTTGCAGCCGGCCCGTTTGGCTTAGCGGCCTTGTCGCGAAAATGTCAACCGCCGGTCATCGGCCCCGCGAAAGCCAGAGTCGCCCACAGCGCCGCGGCGCCGGCCAACCAGCAAAGCACCGTCATGACCGCCGTCTGCATGGCAAAGCGGCCGCGCTCGATCACGGCAGCGATCGCGAGTTTGCTCAGCATATTGCTGAGCACCGCGACGAGGATGGCGCCGCCGGCCTGTAGCTCGCTCAGCGGCGAGGGAGCCAGGCGTGCCATGGCCACGGATATGGAGTCGACGTCGGCAAGGCCGACGGCGGCGGCGCCGACGAACGCGCCATTGGCGCCGAATGTCTCGCTCACCGTGCGGCCGAGCAAGATGACGACACCGAGAAAGAGGGCAAAGCCGACCACCGGCCAGAAGCTGAACGGATTGCCGAATTCGGCCCGCCCACCGACGATGTCGGGCTGCTGCCACGACACCGACATCAGAGCATAAGCGACGGCCACGACGAAGGCGGCCGCGAGCGGCGGCGCGACGATTGCGAGCAGCACCGGCTTGATGGCGGCGACAATGGCGATGACGCGCAGGAACGACACTGCGGTCGCCACCGCCACCCCGGCGGCGAGCAGACGCGGCGTGCCTTCGCCCGCCTTGGCGCGGCGCGCGCTCGACAACGTGACCGCGGTTGAGGAGACGAGCCCGCCGGCGAACGAGGCGAGCAGGACGCCACGCTCGGCGCCGAACAATTTGACCGCGCCATAACCGATGAACGACACGCCGGCGAGGACGATGGCGATCAGCCAGACCTCGCGCGGATTGACGCCGCCGGCCGGACCGATCGGCGTGTCCGGCAGCACCGGCAAGACGATGAATGTCATCGCCAAGAGCACCAGCGCCGAACTCAATTCCGACCATGTGATGCGCGCGACCCAACCGTGGATCTCTTCGCGTGCCGCGAGGATGAGGGTGGCGGCGACCGCTGCCGCGGCGGCGGCCCGCATGTCGCCGAGCATGGCATAGGCGCCAAGCACGAAAGTCAGCAAAGCAGCGACGATGGTGGTAGCGGAATAGCTGTCGGCGGCGCGATTGGCATCGCGCTCAAACACGGCGGCGATGCCGGCATAAATCGCAAAGCTCAAACCGAGCACAAGGCCGGCACCTTCGGCGCTGCCGGTCGCCCGCGCCAGCGCGGCGACGAGGCCGCCGAGCAAGCCGGCGAGGGCGAAGGTGCGAATGCCGGCGGCGCGGCTGCCGGGCGTGACATCGCGCGTTTTCCAGCCGCGCTCGAGACCGACCAACAGCCCGATGCCGAGTGCAACCGCTAGCCGGGAGAGGATTTGCTCGAGATCCATCGCTAATTTGAAACCGGCTGTCTAAAGCCTCGGCGATACGGTTGGCCGTGTAGAAATCCGTCGTTTGCCGGCCTTTGTAACAATACTGTCTTGCGGCGAGCGTATCTAGCGCGCGACTTAAACAAGGATAATAGGGAGAACTGCCATGACGTTCAGGTCGAAGAGCCTGCTCGTAGCGGCCGTCGCGGTTTTCAGCCTTGGGGCCGCGCAGGCGCAGACCCAGCACAATCTCATTTTGTTCGTGCCCGACGGCTTGCGGGCGCTGGCGGTCACACCGGACAGCGCGCCAGCCATGGCGGCAGTGCGCGACCAGGGCGTCAATTTCGTCAATCCGCACTCTCTTTTCCCGACCTTCACCATGGCCAACGCCTCCGGCATGGCGACCGGCCATTTCCTCGGCGATACCGGCATCTTCAGCAATACCATTTTCAGCGGCTACCCGGTGCCGCCCGCCGCGGGCAGCGTGACACCCTTTATCGAAAATGATGCCATCCTCGGCGACATCGACGCGCATTTTGCCGGCAATTTCATCGACGAGGAGACGATCCTGTATGCCGCGCGTCATCAAGGCTTCTCGACTGCGACGATCGGCAAGGTCGGGCCCGTCTTGGTGTTCGACCACACCGAGCATTCGGGCGGCGTCACCATCGTCGTCGACGACGCGACCGGCAGCCCGTTCGGCATCCCGCTCTCGCAGGAGATGAAAGACGCCCTCACCCATGCCGGCCTGCCGCTCGTCGCGCCGAGCCGCGGCGCGAACGGCAAGACTGGCGATTACAAAACGCCGGGCACGCTCGTCGCCAACGTCACCCAACAGAAATATTTCGCCGACGTCGCCGCCAATGTCGTGCTGCCGACGTTCAAGGCGCGCAACAAGCCGTTCGTCCTCGTGTTCTGGTCGCGCGACCCCGACGGCACGCAACATAACCAGGGCGACAGCCTGCTCAAGGTCGAGCCTGGCATCAATGGGCCGACGTCGCGCGCGTCCATCAAAAATGCCGACGACAATCTCGCCCAGTTGCGCAAGGCGCTCGATGATCTCGGCCTCGCCGCGACCACCGATATCGTCATCGCCGCCGATCATGGCTTTTCCACCATCTCCAAGGAAAGCAAGACCAGCCCCGCTGCCAAGGCGAGCTATGCCGATGTGCCGGCCGGGTTGCTGCCCTCCGGCTTCGTCGCCATCGACCTCGCCAAGGCGCTGGGGCTGCCCTTGCACGATCCTGACGACAAGAACGCCGCGGTCGCTGACGGCCATTATCCCAAGCGCGGCAACGGTCTCATCGGCAACGATCCTGCCAACCCCGACGTCGTGATCGCCGCCAATGGCGGCTCCGATCTCGTCTATGTGCCGAGCAAGGACCGCGCGCTCACCGCGCGCGTGGTGGAAGCGCTTGCTGCGCAGGATTATGTCAGCGGCCTGTTCGTCGACAACGAGCTCGGCAAATTCCCCGGCACGCTGCCACTGTCGGCGATCAACCTGCAAGGCACGGCGCGTACGCCGCGGCCCACCATCGCCATCAACTTCCGCTCCTATTCGACCGGTTGCGAGCAGCCGGTCATGTGTACCGTTGAGATCGCCGACACCGGATTGCAGCAGGGCCAGGGCATGCATGGCAGCTTCAGCCGCGCCGACACCATGAATTTCATGGCGGCGATCGGGCCCGACTTCAAAGCCGGCTTCGTCAACGACGCGCCGGTGAGCAATGCGGACATGGGCAAGACCATCGCCCAGGTGCTTGGGCTGAAGATCCCATTCCACGGCGTGCTGATGGGGCGCGTCGTCGAAGAAGCACTGCCGGGCGGGGCGCCGGCGGCGGTGGAGAGCCTCCTCGTGCGCGGCGAGCCTAACGCGCAGGGGCTTGCGACTGTAATTACCGGCCAGCGCATCGGCACCGTCAGCTATTTCGACGCTGCCGGCTTCCCCGGCCGCACCGTCGGGCTTGAGCTGCGTAAGGCGGCGAGTCGCTGACGCAAAAACTGCGCAAGCCGGGTGGAATATTCTTTTTACCCGGCACTTCGCCGCCCAATCCTTGTTCTCCGCAACGCTATCCCAACGTTGCGCCAATCCTTTTTTGTGCCTCGGACCTGTCCTGCGCCGGGACGGCCGAATATATCAATCGTTAAGCAACCCGACGCATAGTAGCGTCAGTAATTTGGAGGTTTGCCATGGCTTTGGCGATTGGCGATACCGCCCCCGATTTCGAGGCGGACACCACGGAAGGCAAGATCCGTTTCCATCAGTGGCTGGGCAATTCGTGGGGCATCCTGTTCTCACATCCCAAGGATTTCACCCCCGTATGCACGACCGAGCTCGGCACCATGGCGCGGCTGAAGCCGGAATTCGACAAGCGCAACGCCAAGATCATCGGCCTTTCGGTCGACGCGGTCGCCGACCACGCGAAATGGGCGACCGACATCAAGGACGTCGTCGGCGTTGCACCCAATTATCCGATCATCGGCGACACGCAGCTGAAAATCTCCAAGGCCTACGGCATGCTGCCGGCGGCGACCAATGGCAGCTCGAACGGCCGCACCGCGGCTGACAATCAAACCGTGCGCAACGTCTTCGTCATCGGGCCCGACAAGAAGATCAAGTTGGTCCTGGTCTATCCGATGACCACCGGCCGCAATTTCGACGAGGTGCTGCGCGTGCTCGACTCGCTGCAACTGACCGCCAAGCATCGAGTGGCGACGCCGGCCAACTGGAAGCAAGGCGAGGACGTCATCATCGCCGGCTCGGTCAGCGACGACGAGGCCAAGAAGATCTGGCCGGCAGGATTCAAGGCGCCGCGCCCCTACATTCGCATCGTGCCGCAGCCGCGCAGCTGACCTGCCACAAATTATGTCAGAAGGGCGCGGGGTCCTCCCGCGCCCTTTTTTGCACGAGCGATCTGAGCTTATCGCGCGACGCCGCTACCGCTGGCAGCATGCCAAGGATCGGCGGCGGTGCTCCAGGCATCCGGCGGCGATCTCGGCTATAAGACTGTCCCCCGCCGGACACGAGCTTGCGCCGACCATATCGACGTTGCGGCCCAACAGTTGGAGAACCCGACATGAACGACACGGCAATCAACGACGCGGCGCTCGCGCAACCGCCGTTTGCCGAATTTATGGGCATCAAGATCACCCACGTTTCGCGCGAGCGCGTCACCGCCGAGCTATTCGCGCGGGAGGAACTCAACAACCGGCACGGCATTATGCATGGGGGCGCCATCATGGCGCTGGCCGACAACCTGGGCGGCACCGCCACGACCGCCAATCTCAAGCCGGGCCAGGGCACGACCACGATCGAGAGCAAAACCAATTTTTTCGCTGCCGTTCCCATCGGCGAAGTGGCCTATGCGGAATGCACCCCCTTGCACCGCGGCCGCACCACCTTGGTCTGGCAGACGCGCATCACCCGTGCCGACGGCCGGCTCTGCGCGCTGGTAACACAGACTCAGCTGGTGCTCAGCCGCGAGACTTAAGGCACTCGGGAATCGGCCTGGCGTGCTAGAAAAGACATAAAGGCGCACAAGGCAGGACCGGGATGCCTGTGGACGGCGACGATCCGAACCCCACCACGCTGCGGGAGGACCTGCACCCGCTTGCGCTTGGCGTCGAGCGTATCGGCCTCGTTCCGCTGCGCTTTCCGCTTATCGCCCTTGTCGTTCTGGTGTTGCTCGGCATTGTTGCCGCCTTCGGCATCGAACGCATCAAGGTCGATGATTCGCTGAGCCAGCTGTTCCGCTCCGACACGCCCGAATTCAAGCAATATGAATCGGTGACGCGCCGTTTTCCCTCGAGCGAATTCGACGTGCTCGTCGTGGTCGAAGGCAAGAACTTGCTCGAGCGCGGTCCGCTCTCGCAATTTCGCGAGCTGGTCACCAACCTGCAGCTGATCGACGGCACGCGCGGCATCATCTCCATGTTTTCGGCGCGCGAGCCGCCGGAGAACGGCGGCATCCCGGCGGCGCTGTTCCCGCCCGAGCTGCCGCAAGGCGCCGACTATCAGAAGCTGATCGAAAAGGTGAAGTCGAACGAGATCATCCGCGGCAAGCTGATGTCGCTGGACGGCGAGCTCACGCTCGCCGTGCTGGCGCTCGATCCAAAAGTGGCCGAGGGCAATGATCTGCGCCGCGTCATCGCCGAAATCCGCAAGACCATCAGCGAGGATCTGGCCGGCTCGGGACTGACCGCGCAGCTATCCGGCGTGCCGGTGATGCAGCTCGAGATTCGCAACGCGGTTGAGCGCGATCGGCTCATCTACAACGCCTTCGGTTTTGCCGCCGGCTGTCTGATCGCGATCGTGTTCTTCCGCCGCGTCTCCTTCATGGCGATGGCGGCCGGCCCGCCGCTCATCGCCATCGTGCTGGCGCTGGGCACGCTCGGCTGGCTCGGCTTTCGCCTCAATATGTTCCTCAACGTGATGACGCCGCTCATCATGGTGATCAGCTTTTCCGACAGCATGCAGCTCACCTTCGCGGCGCGCGCCTGGATGCTGCAAGGCGACAGTAAAGCCGAGGCTCTGCGCAAGGCTATCCTGGTGGTCGGCCCGGCCTGCGTGCTCACCCACGCGACCGCCGGCGTGTCGTTCATCGCCCTGCAATTTTCCAGCTCCGATCTGATCCGCACCTTCGGCGAAGCCGGCCTGACCGCGACGCTGATCGCGCTGGTCGCGGTTTTGATGTTGGCCCCGCTCCTGGGCATGCTGCTGGTACGCAAGGAATCCGCCTTCACCGCGACCGCCGGCCATGCCGACGGCGCCGTGAACGTGCTGCGGCGGTTCTGCGCCTGGATCGCCATGCGCATGGTAAGCCGCGCCGGACTCTACAGCGCCGTCAGCGTCGTCCTGGTGGGTGCCCTCGCCTTCGTTACGCTCAACCTCGAGCCGCGCTACCGCCTGGCCGATCAGGTGCCCGACCGCGACCAGGCGGTGAAGGCAAGCCACCGGCTCGACGTCAAGCTCACCGGCGCCAACCCCATCGACGTGCTGATCGAATTCCCCAAGGGCGAGTCACTCTATTCGCCGGAGACGCTTGCCACCATCGCCGCCGTGCATACCGCCGTCGAACAACAGGCCGGCGTCGGCAATGTCTGGTCGCTGGAAACGCTGCGCCGCTGGCTGGCCAAAAAAGCCGGCAAGTCCGACGTCGCCACGCTCAAGCAATACGTCGACGTGCTGCCGCAGTATCTGGTCCGGCGCTTCATCGACGCCAAGCAGGACGCCGTCGTCGTTTCGGGGAGGATCCCAGATGTCGACGCGAGCCAGTTGCTGCCGGTCATCAATGCGCTCAACGCCAAGCTCAATCCGGTGCGCGCCGCCCATCCCGGCTACAACATTGCCGTCACCGGGCTTGCCGCCATTGCCGCCCGCAACTCCGCGGACATGATCGACAAGCTGGAACGCGGACTGACCATTGAGGTGATTTTCGTCGCCGCTTTCATCGGCCTCGCCTTCCGCTCGGTGATCGTGATGCTCGTCAGCATCCTGCCTGCGATCTTTCCGATCGTGGCGTCCGGCGCGCTGCTCTGGACGATGGGCGAAGGAATGCAATTCGCGAGCGTGGTGGCCCTGACTGTATCGTTCGGGCTGGGCTTGAGCGCGACCATCCATTTCCTCAACCGCCTGCGCTTGGAGAAAAAGCCCGGCGAGGACACCGGCGTTGCCGTGCAGCGCGCGACTGTGCTGGTTGGGCCGGCTTTGATCCTCACCTCGATCGTCTTGGCTTGCGGTCTGGCGATGACGGTGTTTTCCGACTTGCCGTCGCTGCGCTTGTTTGGCTGGCTCTCTGCGTTCGCCATGTTGGCGGCACTCGTCGCCGATCTCACGATCCTGCGGCCGACGACCATGTTTCTTTATCAGGTGGCCGGCCGCCTCAGGCGACGTTCGCTAGTGGCGACTGAGGGCGATGGTGGCCTCGGACATCGTACTTCCCGGCGATGAAATCGTGATCGTTTGCCGGTTGCCGTGCGTCGTCATGCTCAACAACGCCGAAAACGTCTGTCCCTCCGCGCGAGCATCGATCCGTGGACCTCTGACCGAACCGGTGAAGGTGCCGGCGGCGTGCCGTGTCAGCTCGTCCCAGCTGCCGCTGATACGGCCGTCGCCATACATGCCGTTAGCGTGAAAATCGAAAGTGTAGCTGTCGCTCGCGCATTTCAGCGTCAGCATAAAGGCGGGCCCGCCCGGCACGTCGTACGTCACCCGGCAATTGATCCGTTCACGCGAGCCGTCGGACAACGTGATGGTGCCGCGGCCGGTCCAGTTTCCATTCAATGCCGCCAGCGGATTGTCTTGCGCCGAAGACAGCGCCGGGAAAAGCAGCATGAGTATGGCGATGATTGCCTGCAGCAAACGTCGCCTTGCTGGACTCGCATTCGAAAATATCGATCGCATGACGGTTTGATGACCGGAATGGGAGCTCGTTGATTCGCAACGCGATCGAGTCGACCAGGAAACAAATAAAGATTACACCAGGTCGGCGCAATGACCCAAGAGGGCTTAGCTCTCGGCCGTCACCGACGCTGCCGCGTTTGCCGCCGCCGGCTTTAAGATACCGCCGCGGCTCGCCAGCAAGACGCCGGCCGCGCACAGCCCCATGCCGGCGATCGACAGCATATCGAGCTCTTCGCCAAACAACAGATAGGCAAACAGCGCGGTCACCGCCGGCACCAGATAGAAGAGGCTGGCAAAGCTCGTCGCCGCCGAGCGGCGGATCAGCCAATACATCAGGGCGACGGCGGCGATCGACAACACGAAAGTGAGCCAGCCCAGCGCGAAAATGAGTTCCCCGTTCCAGTGAATCACCCGCGTTTCAAAGGCGAACGAAGCAAGCGCGAACAAACTGCCGGCACCGATATATTGCACGGTATTGCCGGCGCGCCAGTCGATGAGGCCGCAGAAGCGCTTCTGGTAGAGCGTGCCGAGTGTAATACCGAGCAGCGAGGTCACGCTCGCGATCCAGCCGAGCGGCGAACCGGCCAGCACGATGCTGCGGTCATGCAGCACCAGCAGCACGCCGATGAGACCGAGCGCGAGGCCGAACCATTGCGTTGAGGTCACCCGCTCGCCCATAAACCGATTGGCGATCGTCGAGGTTAGGATCGGCTGCAAGCCGGGGATGAGCGCCGAGATGCCAGCCGGCACACCTTGGCTGATGGCGAGGAAGACGCCGCCGAGATAGGCGCCGTGCACGAGCAATCCCGCCACCAAACTGTGGCCGACTTCGCTGCCGCGCGGCCACCGCGCCCCCGTCGCAAACGCGATTGCGCTCATCAACAGCACGACGAGCGTCATCCGCACCGCGAGGAAGGTGAAAGGTTCGATATAAGGCAGTCCGTAGCGCGCGCCGATGAAACCGGTGCTCCACAGCAACACGAACAGAACGGGTGCCGAAGCGATGGCAAAACGGCTTAAGGGCATGAAATGTGGGGATGCTGCATTGCGAGAGAGCGTTTTCCGGCAGGTTACGTCCTATAGCATCCCGCCCATCGCTTGGCTGCCCTGCGAAATTGCAGATCAGGCAACCGGCGGCGCAGCTTTTGGGTTCTTGTCCCTCAGGATGCATCCTAGCGATGGAGGATTGCCATGAGCGACCCGCGTTACACCGATCCCAACCGCGACTCGCAATTCAGTGATCCAGTGCTTCGCCGCAATCAAAGCGTCGATCGCGTATGGGGCTGGATCGCCGGTATCGCCGTCATTCTACTGATCGGCTTTATCGTGTTTGCCGGCTGGAACAGCAACCCCAATACCGCAAGCAATCCGGGCGCCTCGCCGCCAAGCAGCACCACCGGCATGGGCTCGCCGACGCCGCCGCGGCCGTCGCCGATGGCGCCGTCCCCGACCGCCCCGCCCCCGCGCGGCGGCACGCAGTGACCGTGCTCGAATAAGCGTATCAGGCTCGGCGCTTTAGCGCCGGGCCGCTGGTGTTCATTTCAGATAAGCTTCGTCGATCGGCACGCGATAGCCGTTGACCAGGCGGTTGGTTTCGTTGGCCATGCCGGTCACCGCCATCAGCTCGCCGAACATGGCCTCAGTCATGCCGGCCTTGCGCGCCGCCGCGGTATGGCTGGCGGTGCAATAGCCGCAGCCGTTGGTCACCGAAACCGCGAGATAGACCATCTCCTTCACCAGCGGATCGAGCGCGCCCGGCGCCATGATCTCTTTGATGCTGTCCCAGGTGCGCTTGAGCGTCACCGGATCGCGCGCGAGATATTTCCAGAAATTGTTGACGTCCGGCACATCACGCGTCGCCTTGATGTCGTCATAGACAGCGCGCACGGCGGGCGAGGCGTCGGCATATTCGATCGGCGGAGACATTGGGCGAGTCCTTTCTTCCGTCATGGCCGGGCTTGTCCCGGCCATCCAGGTCTTTGCTATTGTTCAAGGCATGGATGCCCGGCACAAGGCCGGGCATGACGCCGAATAAGGACCGAATCCCATGTCGAAGACGCCCGATTATTTCCACGGCAAGACCATTGTCATCACCGGTGCCGCAAGCGGCATCGGACGGGCAACGGCCCTGATCTTCGCGCGCGAAGGCGCCAATGTCGTGTGCGCCGACATCAACGAGGACGGCGTCGAGAAGACTGTCGAGGCAGTCAACAAGCTCGGTGCGCAGGCGTTGGCGCTCGCCATCGACGTCACCAAGCGCGCGGCGGTCGAGGATATGGTCGAGCTCGCCGTCAACGATTTCGGGCGCGTGCATTTCCTGTTCAACTCGGCCGGCGCCGCCATCCGCCGCTCGAAATTTCTCGACATCGACGACGACCTGCTCGATCGCACCTTCGATCTCAACGTAAAGGGCACCTTCTACGCCATGCAGGCGGTGCTGCCGCACATGCTGGAGAACAAGTTCGGCGTCATCGTCAATGTCGCCAGCATGGCGGCACGACGCGGCGGACCGGGCTCCTCGGTGCATTACGCCGCCGCCAAGGGCGCGGTGAAGACGATGACCATGGGGGTGGCGCGCGAATTCGCCGCCCAAGGTGTCCGCTGCCTGTCGATCTCGCCGGGGCCGGTCGACACCGCCTTTGCCGCGGCGGCGGCGACCTCGCCCGAATTGAAGCAACAGATGCTCAACGACGTGCCGATGAAGCGGCTCGGCAGGCCCGAGGAGATCGGCGAACTGGTGCTGTTCATGTGCTCGGACGCCTGCGAGTTCATGACCGCCGACACCGTCTACGTGAACGGCGGCGGCGGCTGGCGCTGAGGCCGCTCACAGGTCGCGGTCGGTATGTGAGCCGCCACCGGCGGCGCCCGTGGCTTGTGTTGGCACGCGGATGAGTCGCGACTTCTCCCGGTCTTTGTCGCGCTCGCCGCGCTGTTGTGAGCCGCCGCTACCGTCCATGGCCGCGCTGGGACTCGGGACCGGCTTGACCACCCTCGCCTGTGCCAATCCGACGCAAAAGAGCGCCGCCGAGAACACCACCACCGGAAAAAGGCGCAAGAGCATGGACATGTCCCCAGAAAGCCGCGTTGCCATTATGAGTGGCCCAAAGGCAGCGGCAGGTTCAAACGTCCGGCTTCGCTTTACAGCCTTGTCATTCCGGGGGAAATTTATGCCAGGGATATTCCCGCCTCCGGGCGATGCCGTTAGGTTATCCACAGGGGGCGACCGAGCAAAGGGGCTTTTCCTTGGCATTCTACGACCAAGCGGTCACCGCTGTGCGCGGCATCTATGACCGGCGCATCCATACGCCGTCCGTCCTCGACGCCGATCATTTCTTCCCAGCCGCCACCCGCTTTACCGACAACTGGCGCGAAATCCGCCGCGAGGCCATGACCATCGCCGGCATGCTGCGAGAGGTGCCGCGCTTCCAAGACCTGATGCCGGAGCAAGAGGATATCGCCGGCGCCGACGGGCGCGATTGGCGTGTCTTCATCATGAAGGCCTACGGCATCGACGTGCCGAACAATTTGCAGCGTGCGCCGTTCACCGCAAGCCTGCTCGCCCAGACGCCGGAAGCGCTGTCGGCGATCTTCGCTTTCCTTGCGCCCGGCAAGCACATTCCCGCGCACCGCGGCCCGTTCCGCGCCATCCTGCGCTTCCATCTGATGCTGTCGATGCCGCTCGACGACGACGGCGTGCCCGCCTGCGAACTCAACATCGACGGCGTGCCCCATCACCTCGCCGACGGCGAGAGCCTGTTGTGGGACGACACCTATACGCACGAGGTCTGGAATCGCAGCGAGCATGTGCGCATCGCGCTGTTGCTCGACGTCTGGCGCAAGGACATGCCGGCCGACGTCGCGCTGATGTCGCGCGCGCTCATGGGCGGCATCAAAATGTGGCTGAAGACGCGCGGCGTGAGCTATACCGGATAAGCCGCTGTCATGCCCGCGAAAGCGGGCATCCGGTAAACACCGTCTTCGCCGCGGAGTACTGGGTCCCCGCTTGCGCGGGGACGGCAGATGAGGGCCGTTACGCCTTGGCGAATTGCTCGGCGCTCATCACCTCGATGCACTCGAACGGCTCGGCGCCTTCGACCCAGGCATCGTGGCCGGGCGGGATGGTGTAGGACATGCCGGTGCTCAGCGTCTTCTGCGTGCCGTCATTCATGCGCACGGTCAGTCGGCCGGCGACCACGTAGCCGACATGCGGGACCTGACACGAGGCAGTGCCGACCACCGGCTTGATGCATTCCGACCAGCGCCAGCCCGGCTGCGCCTTGAGCCGCCCCAGCGTGAAACCGGGCAGGCGCACGATCTCCACCTTGGTCTTGCTCGGTGTTCTGACCTCGTCCGCCTTGTCGTGCGATTTGGCCTCGAAAGCTTTGACGCTCATTCCTTCCGCCATGGTCATCCCCTGTTGATGCAGGCGTGCGTATTCGCGCCCGCCCGTCACTCTGCCCGAAAATAAGCGAACGGCAAAGATCGGCCCTCATACCGATCGTTGGCGCGTCGTTGGCTTGTCAAACAGCCGCCTGGCATATGGCTTCACCCTGCGCCCTCCGCGCGCTATAGATTGTGTCATACATCTCGACCCCCCGGAGGTTGCGTGCCTTCGTCAGCAGTGCCGCCGAAATCCATTCTTCACGACGATCGGCGCTTTGCCTTCATTCATGTGCCCAAGACCGCGGGGACCAGCCTCATCAGCACGCTTGCGTCTCTCGTCCCCCATCAGGACATGCTGTGGACTTTGGACCTCAGGCGCCTTGCGCCCCAAGTCATCGGCAGCAAGAAATACATTCTCGGCCACATAACATTCAGCGACGTCGTCGAGTTCGTCCGCGAACCGGTTTACATCGCCACCTTCTTCCGCGACCCGGTGGACCGCTTCTTATCGTGGATTGACTACTGCCGCGCGCAGCCGACCGAGGCGGACGACCGGTTTATGTCGGCGGACGTGCGCACCGCCAAGGCGCTGCGTCTTCGCGATTTTCTCAGCAAGGACAACCTGCCCTTGCTCAAATTCTGGGGCAACCGATACGCCGTTCACCTTGCCACCAGGCAAGACGATCCGACCTTGTGGCTGTTCGAAGACCCGGCCACGCTGGCGCGGGCGCACGAGAACTTGCAGCGGCTCGATTTCGTCGGATTGTGCGAGAGCTACGAGCAGTGCCTGGGCGAGCTTCTCGATGACATCGGCCTGCGCCCGCCGGCGCTGCCTAAGACTCGCGAAAACGCGACGGGGAGAGCGCTGGTCTGGTCTCCGGCGGATCACGATGCAAATCGCAGCGACGACGACCGCGTCGATGGGGACTTGGTCCTCGGCCTCAAACAGGCTCTGGCGTGGGATTACGAGCTGTACCAGACCGCGCACGAGCGCTTCATGGCGCGCCACCCGCGCGGCTACGAATTCGCGCTGACCACCGGACCGAGCTGCCGCCGGCTGCGCCTGGGCGCGGATGAGAAATACGTGAACAATCCGCAGGTCGATGACTTCGTCGTCTACGGGCCCTATGTGACGCTGCCGCACGGCAGCTACAGCGTCGAGTTCGATTACCGCGTCAATCCGCCCTATGGATCGCTGCTCGAACAATTGTCGTTCGCGCAGCTGACGTTCGACGTGGTCACCGCCGGCGGCACGACGGTGTTCGCGGCGAACACGGTAGATGCGTCGAACGTCGCACACGGCGCCGATCTCACCCAGACGCTGCGCTTCTCGCTCGAAGGGCCGGTTTGCAATATCGAGTTCCGCTGCCGCGCGACGGGCGGCGTGGCGACGGAGCTGCGCCCAAGAGTGCACGTCAAACGGCTGAGCTTTTAGCGCGCGCCCGCGCATATTCGCTTGTCAAACAGCCCCGCGGGCGCCGCAGGCGCGCGTCATCGCCCGTATTCTTTGGGCGGCCCCGGGCAGGCCGTATTCCGGAGGGGCACTTCCCCGCCCCTCGAAAGCCGAGGGCGCGCGGGACGCCAGGGGTCCAGGGCGCACACAAGTTTAC
>Ga0335081_10000666_pt1 | contig 56876 bp, 51 predicted proteins | sample Lox_Sample_35_FD_206713 | JGI IMG/M metagenome (GOLD analysis project Ga0335081, IMG submission 206713) | Soil microbial communities from Loxahatchee National Wildlife Refuge, Florida, United States - Lox_Sample_3.5 | ecosystem: Environmental > Terrestrial > Soil > Wetlands | place: USA...
TACCCAACGCAGGAAGCGGGCGCATTCCTCGCGCGAACTTGGGCCGTTGCCCCAGCGCTTGAGCTCGAGCCACGCGGTGTTGATGGCGTCCCACATTTCGATGGTCAGCGCGGTGCGCACAGCCCGTGCATTGAGCCGCGCGCTTTCGAAGCAATTGCGAATCGACGACGGATTGCTGGTGGAAAAGGCGAGGAATTCGATCACAGTCTCCTCGTTGGCCTCCTTGTAGGTCTCGAAAAAGGCGCCGGCGCAACCTGCCGTCGCGACCGCCGATTCCCATTCATTGGTGGTGCCCACGTAAGCGAGCGGCAGCGCGGTGAGCCGTAGCGTGGTGTCGAGAATGCGCGCAATATATTCCGCACGCTCGACATAGCGGGCGAGCCAATAGAGGTTGTCGGCGGTGCGCGAAAGCATTCGTTTTAAGACGTCACTCGTACCGGCGCGTTTTCTTCAGCTTATCCAAAGGTCGTTCGTCCAAGCTTTTTCCCGGATTCAAGCCTTCAATTGTCCAAGACCCAGGTATCTTTGGTGCCTCCACCCTGGCTCGAATTGACGACCAGCGAACCCTTCTTAAGCGCCACCCGCGTCAGTCCGCCCGGCACGATGCGCGTGCGGGTGCGGCCGGAGAGAACGAATGGCCGCAAGTCGACGTGGCGCGGCGCAATGCCTTCCGCGACGCAAGTCGGGCAGGTCGAGAGCGCCAGCGTCGGCTGCGCGATGAAGTTCTTCGGGTTGGATTTGAGCTTGGCGCGGAATGCCGCAAGGCCCGCCTTGTCCGCCTTGGGTCCGATCAGCATGCCGTAGCCGCCGGAGCCATGCACTTCCTTGACGACCAGCTCTTCGAGGTGGTCGAGCACATAAGCGAGATGCTCGTCTTCGCGGCATCGCCAGGTCGGAACGTTTTTGAGGAGCGGCTCTTCGCCGAGATAGAATTTTACGATATCCGGCATGTAGCTGTAGACCGCCTTGTCGTCGGCGATGCCGGTACCGACCGCATTGGCGAGCGTAATGCTGCCGGCCTGATAGGCCGACATCAGGCCCGGCACCCCGAGCGCGCTGTCGGGGCGGAATACCAGCGGATCGAGAAAATCGTCGTCGATGCGCCGGTAGATGACGTCGACGCGCTTTAATCCTTCGGTCGTGCGCATATAGACGACGTCGCTTTTGACGACGAGGTCGCGGCCTTCGACCAGTTCGATGCCGAGCTTGTCGGCAAGAAACGAATGCTCGTAATAAGCGGAGTTGTATACGCCCGGCGTCAACAGCACGACATTCGGCTCAGTTGATGCCGCTGGCGGCGCCACCGATTTAAGCGTCTCTAAAAGCTCGTCCGGGTAATTCTCCACGGGGGCGACGCGATAACGCGAGAACAGCTCGGGAAACAGCCGCAGCATGATCTCGCGGTTCTCCAGCATGTAGGAGACCCCGGACGGCGTGCGCGCATTATCCTCCAGCACGTAAAACGTATCGGCATCGAGCCGCACGATGTCGATACCGGCGACATGAACGTAGATGTCGTAGGGTACTTTCTGGCCGTTCATCTCGGGGCGAAAAACCGGATTTTGATAGACCAGGTCTTCGGGAACGATCCCGGCCTTCAAGATTTCGCGGCGGCCGTAAACGTCCTTGATGTAGGCATTGAGAGCTTTGACGCGCTGCTCGAGACCGCGCTGCAACGTCTCCCATTCCTTGGCCGAGATGATGCGGGGTATGACGTCGAAGGGGATCAGGCGCTCTTGCGCCTCCGGATCGCCATAGACCGCAAAGGTGATGCCGATGCGGCGAAACAGCAGCTCCGCTTCGCGGCGACGGAAATCCAGCACGTCCGGTTTGACCGCGGCGAGCCATTGCGACAGTTCGGCATAGGCCGGTCGCACGGCGTCCCCGCTGCCTCGCATTTCGTCGAACATGTCGTCCCGGGCCCGCTCCCCAGCATAAACGCTTGCGGTACCTGATACTTCAAGCAAGCTTTGCGCCAGTTTACGCGCCAAGCGCACCGGCTGATTGCCAGCCTTCATCGCATTATTGCTCATGTTTTGGGCGTTTTGACCATCGGGGCGGCGCGATTGGAACCGCAAAGACCCGTTCCCGGTTATTGGGCTGGGAAACCAGCCTATGATCGAGCCAATCCTGATCGTCGGAATCGTGATCGCGGCTACCGCCTGGTATGTTCAGCACAAATGGCGCAAGCGTCTGCGCGCCATGGCGGCGATGCGCGACGCGGCGCGCAATACCAGCGGGCTCGAGCTCCTTGCCCGGCGCTATGCGCAAGGCGAGATCGATCGCGACGAATATCTCGAGAAACGCGACGATATTCTAGCCGCGCCGGCCGTGGCGCGCAGCCGTCCCTGACTCACGCTATGTCCGGCGTCCGATGCTGGCGTCTTGAGCCGGCGGCGGCGTCGGGCTAGGAGGAGTTGAGCACCGGGGATCGCGCGAATGTCCGACGGCTTGGCCAATGGCGCCGGCAAGATCGAAGGCGGCATCGTCACCGCCGCCGTTCTCGTCATCGGCGACGAGATCTTGTCCGGCCGTACCAAAGACAAGAATATCGGTTACATCGCCGAATATCTCACCGGCATCGGCATCGACCTCAAGGAAGTCCGCGTCGTTCCCGACGAAGAGGCCGAAATCGTCGCCGCAGTAAACGCGCTGCGGGCACGCTACACCTATCTCTTCACCACCGGCGGCATCGGCCCGACCCATGACGACATTACGGCCGAATGCGTCGCCAAGGCCTTCGGCGTGCCGATCGACTACCATCCGCGCGCCCTCGAGATCATGCAGGCGCGCGTCGCGCTGACCGGCGGCGTGATGAACGAGGCGCGCATGCGGATGACGCGGGTCCCGGTCGGCGGCGAGCTCGTGCTCAACAGGATTTCCGGGGCGCCGGGTTTCTGGATCGGCAATGTGATCGTGATGGCGGGTATCCCGAGCGTGATGCAGGCGATGCTCGAATACGCAACGCCGCGGCTGAAGACCGGCGCGCGGATGCTCTCGGAAACGGTACGCGCCGATTTGCGCGAGGGCGATATCGGCACCGCGCTCGGCGAAATCGCCAAGCGCAATCCCGACGTGGTGATCGGCTCCTATCCGTTTCAGAATGAAAACGGCACAGCCAATACCAATGTCGTGGTACGCTCGCGCGATCCGGAGAAGCTCGCCGCTGTCAAGGCCGCGGTCGAGGCCATGTTCGTGCGCGTCAAGGCCGAGCTTGCCAAAGCGTGACGGTCGCGGTGCTGTGGCGGTCCTGATTCGTTTTACACCGTCATCGCGAGCGAAGCGAAGCAATCCAGCCTTTCAAGCGAGCCGATCCGGATTGCTTCGTTGCTTCGCTCCTCGCAATGACGACGTGAACAGAACCATGAACCGGCGCCGGATCTTCGCCTTATTGGCTGGCGCGCTCGCTTTCACGGCGGCGCTGATGCCGAAAGTTTTTGGCGCCGCCGCAGCGGACCAACGCTTGCAGGGCCTCGGCGTCGTCTATCTGCACGGCAAAGGCGGTTGGCCCGGCGCGTTCAATGGCGGGATCCTCGGCGCGCTGCGCGATGAGGGTGCGCTCGTCGCGACGCCGGAAATGCCGTGGTCGTTTCACCGCCGCTACGCCGCCACTTACGATCAGTCGATGGCCGAGATCGATGCCGCCGTCGCCGGGCTCAAAGCCAAGGGCGCGCGGCGGATCGTCGTCATCGGCCATTCGCTCGGCGCCAATGCGGCGATCGGCTATGCCGCGCGCCGGCCGAACGAACTCGCCGGTGTCGTGGCGTTGTCACCCGGCCATCTGCCGGAAGTCGGCGACATGCGGAGCTTCGTCGCCGATGCAGTGGCGCGCGCCAAAAAACTGGTCGCCGAGGGCAAAGGGGATATGACGCAAACATTTCCCGACATGGCTCAGGGCATCCCGCTGATCGCGCATGCGACGCCGAGCATCTATCTCAGCTGGTTCGATCCCGACGGCCCGGCGGTGATTCCGAAAAACGCCGCCGCCATCGGCGCCGCGACGCATCCGGTGCCGCTCCTCTGGGTCGTCGGCAAGCTCGATCCGATCGACCGCCGCGGTCCGCAATACGCCTTCGACGCCGCTGCGAAGAACCCGAAGAGCAAATATGTCGAGGTCTTCGCCGGCCACCTGACCACGCCGCTTGTCGCCCGCAAACAAGTAGTGGCGTGGATCAATTCGTTGTGAGCCGCGCCGCCTTCGGTTCGTACGACGCGCCTTGCCGGGGGGGAGCTGCGTACTTACTTTTCCGGACACGGCTGGTGTAGGCGGGATTAAAGCGGTGAGCGATACCGAAGCTCTGTTCAAGGTGTTGCGGCAATCCGCCGACATGGACGCCGTGGCGGCCATCGAGCGCGCCGTACGCGATGCTCCCGATCGCGAACTCTGCCGCATCAATACGCTTGTCTTCGCCGCCGACAACGGCCTCGACGAGGAGCGCACGCTGGCCGCGTTCCTGCATGCCGCGCGTCTCGGTTTGTTCGAATTGTCGTGGAACGTGCTCTGTCCCGGTTGCGGCGGCGTGCTCGAAGTGGGTTCGACGCTGAAGACCGTCAATCACGACGAATATGATTGCGGGCTTTGCGCCACCGGCTACAAGCCGACGCTCGACGAAATGGTCGAGGTGACCTTTACGGTCTCACCGCGGGTACGGCGCATCGCCGGGCATGATCCGGATACTCTGCCGGAGGTCGAATATTACCGGCAGATCTTCTGGAGCTCCGGCGTCGATCTGCCGGAAAACCTGGACAAGAGCTTCGCCGATTTCACCATCGATTCGATCGAACTGCCACCGGGCGAGCGCGCGGTGCTTTCGGTGCAGTTGCCGGCCGACTTCGTCATCGTGTTCGATCCGGTGACGCATGGCACGCAATTCATCGACATCAAGGGCGAACCGACGACCGAGCGCCAGGCACTGTCGCTGGTCTTCAACAAAGTGAAGGCGCCGACCGGGACCGTGGAGATGCGGCCCGGACCGTTGCGGCTCGCTTTGGAAAACCGCACCGACCGCCGCGTGCTGCCGGCGCTGTGGATTGCCGGCGATCAGCTGCATCACCTGCTCGGCAAGCGCAAGCCGTTCGTCACCGCAAAGCGCCTGCTCACCAACCAGACTTTTCGCGATATCTACCGCACCGACACGCTCGATATGGACCAGAAGCTCAAGATCACGAGCCTCACTTTCCTGTTCACCGATCTCAAAGGCTCAACCGCGCTCTATGAGCGTGTCGGCGATCTCGTCGCCTACGATCTGGTGCGCCAGCACTTCGGCGTGCTCCACGAAATCGTGGCGGCGGAGGCGGGCGCGGTGGTGAAGACCATCGGCGACGCGGTGATGGCCACCTTTGTCACCCCCGATCGCGCGCTCGCGGCGGCGCTGCGTATGCGCGAAGCCATGACCCGCATCAATGCCGAGCGCAAAAACGAGGATTTATTGCTCAAGATCGGCATTCACGAGGGACCCTGCCTCGCGGTTACGCTCAACAACAGCCAGGACTATTTCGGCCAGACCGTCAACGTGGCGGCGCGCGTGCAGGGTCTCGCGTCCTCGCGCGCCATCTTCGTGACCAAGCCCGTGGTGGACGATCCGCGCTCGGCAAAGATCCTGGAGGATTTGAGCCTGCAGCCGTCGCAAAAACGCGCGGCGCTGCGCGGCGTCGCCGACGAGACGGTGGTTTACGAGATTCCCTGATATAATGCGGGCAATGCCGCCGTCGCCGTCGCCCGAACTAAACAAGCCGCTAAACCCGGAAAAGATCTTTCCGGTGTCGTGGGACCAGTTTCACCGCGATTCCCGCGCGCTCGCCTGGCGGCTTTCCGACGCCGGGCCGTTCCAAGCGATCGTCTGCATCACCCGTGGCGGGCTCGTCCCCGCCGCCATCGTGGCACGCGAGCTCGGCATCCGGCTGATCGAGACGGTATGCGTCACGAGCTACGAGCATACGCGGCAGGGCGAGCTGAGGGTGCTCAAGGACGTCGCCGCAGCGGTGGTTACTTCGGGCGGCGGAGAGGGCGCCGGCGTCTTGATCGTCGACGACCTCGTCGATACCGGGCAGACCGCGAAGGTGGTGCGGGCGCTGCTGCCGCGCGCGCATTTTGCCACGGTCTATGCCAAGCCGATGGGCCGGCCCTTGGTTGACACCTTCATCACCGAAGTGTCGCAGGACACCTGGATCTATTTCCCGTGGGACACCGGGCTTGCCTTCCAGCCGCCGATCCGCGACGCCGGCCTATAGCGCCACGCATAGTGCGCGGGCCGCTCGATCCGGCTATAATGTGCCCAACCGGAGACGAGGAGGACCGCCATGGACGCCGTCACGCCCAAATCCAAGCACGACACGCCCGACACCCATTCCCACGTGGTGCGGCCGGCCGAGATGGAGTGGAAAAAGACGCGCTTTGCCGGCTGCGAGGTCAAAGGCCTCCTGTTCGACAAAGAGACCGGCCTCGTCACCGCGCTGATGAAATTCGCGCCCGGCGCGACGCTGCCTGACCATGAGCACGTCAAGATCGAGCAGACCTATGTGCTGGAAGGCAAGCTCGTCGACAAAGATGGCCCGGCGAAAGGCTTTAGCGTCGGCCCAGGCGAATTCGTCTGGCGTGAGGCCGGCAGCCGCCACGTCGCCTGGACGCCGGAGGGCGGGCTTATGCTTGCCATGTTCCAGGTGCCCAATAAGTTCTACGAGAAGGACGGTCGCGTTACCGACATTTCGGGCGTGGACTGGGACGAGTTGTGGGGTCATGTCTTCAAAGAGTAGGTCCATTGAGGAATAGGCCTGTGACGACCCAACGGTGAGCCTGATGAGGATCGTGCAAAGAAACCTGCTGCGAATCGCCGCCGCGGTTACCGTGACCGCCGTGCTGGCCAGCTCGGCGGCCGCGCAATTCCCGATGCCGAGCTTTTCGCTGCAAAACGACAAGACAAAGACGCCGCAACAGGTCGAGCAGGACCAGCAGATCGATCGAGCGTACAAATCGGCGACCAAGAAGATCCCCGATAAAAACACCGCCAACGATCCGTGGGCCAACGTGCGTACCGCGCCGCCGCCGCACCCGGAGAAGAAGAAGCAATTATCTCAGGCCAAAAAGCACGCCGAATGATGGCCGGGCTGCCATTCGTCGCTGCCAGCCTCGCGCCGCCAGCAGGTGAAGCGCGCCTTGAGGATTTCACACCGCTTCGGCAGCACCACTCGCAGTGCTAGAAGGATCGCAGCGCGCGCTCCTTGACGAGACCCGCTCCCGGTTTCGTCCAAAAGACCGCGGACGTGGTATGGATGTCCGCTCCGCGGACGTGGCGAAATGGTAGACGCAAGGGACTTAAAATCGGACCGGAGCAAAATCGGAAAAGATTAAAAGCTACCGTCCAATAGGCACTGCTAAACGAAATTGACGTGTTCGTAAGCCCGAATTACTCTTGCACAAGTCTTACACAAAATAGGACTTTTGTCCTGGGTTGGCGGGTATGACGGCGCACCACGTGCTGATGCGAGGCAATCTCCATCTCTACAAGCGCGGCGACGGCAAGCACTGGCAATGCTCAACTTATCTGGACGGAAAAAATCGGCGCAAATCGACCAAAGAAGAAAGTTTCGAACGTGCGAAGGACATTGCCGAGGATTGGTTTTTAGAGCTTAAAGGCAAGCAACGTGTTGGCCAGACAATCGGCGAGAAAACATTCCGCGAAGCGGCCGAACAATTCCTGCGCGAATACGAAATCATTACCGAAGGCCGGCGCAATGCCCAATATGTCGAGGGCCATGGCCGCCGGTTGAAGCTCCATCTGCTTCCATTCTTCGGTCGGATGGGTCTATCAGAGATTTCTGCCGGCAAACTGCAAGAGTATCGCATCCACCGACGCGAGAGCACGGTTGCGAAACGCGGTAAGGCGCCTTCGCGTAGTACGCTCCACCAAGAGATAGTCTGCCTTCGCCAGGTGCTGAAAACTGCCATTCGGCACGGGTGGCTAAAGCATCTGCCGGATTTGTCCGAACCGTTCCGGTCGTCGGAGAAAATATCGCACCGGGCCTGGTTCTCTCCGGAGGAATACCGGACACTGTACGAAGCGACGCGCGAGCGTACAAAAAATCCCCGACGTGAGCGATACCGGTGGGAATATGAGCAATTACACGATTACGTGCTGTTTATGGCCAACACCGGTCTGCGTCCGGATGAGTCCGCGCGGCTGGAATACCGGGATGTTAAAATCGTCAAAGATTACGCGACGAACGAAACGATCCTTGAGATTGAGGTGCGCGGCAAACGAGGTGTTGGCTATTGCAAAAGCACCACGGGTGCGGTGCGACCATTCCAGCGTCTGAAGAAGCGAAATAATCCGCAGCCGACGGATCGGTTATTTCCCAAAACGCATCACGAGCTCTTCAACATCATTCTCGACGAAGCGGGCTTGAAGTTCGACCGGGAGGGAAACCGGCGGACCGCATATAGCCTCCGACACACGTATGTGTGCTTCCGACTGATGGAAGGTGCGGACATCTATCAAATCGCCAAAAATTGCCGCACCAGCGTGGAAATGATTGAGAAGTATTACGCCTCACACATCAAGACCAGCCTTGATGCGGCGGCTATCAATGTAAGGCGACCACGTCCCGCCTGGAATGGGCCCATTAAAGCCATGCCGACCTTGGCTCCCAACCCGGTGCGGACTATAGAGAAGACGCCACGCGGGCGTGGCGGAACGGTAGACGCAACGGACTTGAAGGAATTGAGTGCGCTCGCGGGAAACCCGAGACGTAGAACTGCTCAAAGTCGGGGAAACCTGTCAGATGGCAATCCCGAGCCAAGCCCGAAAGGGAAGGTGTAGAGACTAGACGGGCAGCGCCTAAGGCTCACGCTACGGCGAAGGTATAGTCCAGACCACAAACGCCACGTGTGGCGGCGGTGAAAACCGTAGCTGGTACGAAAATCCGTTGGGGGAAACCCCGTGAGGGTTCGACTCCCTCCGCCCGCACCATTTTAATAATGACCGGCCTCGCCTCCACCTCTCGGCCGGGCATGTTTCTGTAGGGGTGTCACTCCCACAGATAGGATTTCTCTATGACAATTAACATCAAACAGCGTCTTTTTTGGTCTTGGACTGCTTTATCGGCACTCTTGGGCTTTCTTATCAAGGAAACAGTCGCGGATGCCTTTATTCGATCTTTCGAGGATCATATTGCCGGGCTTATGGGCGTCCAGGATGCGAGCGTTGTCGCCGTTGTAGCCATTTATTCAATCCCTCTTTTCGTGGCCTGGCTGATCGTGCGTGGGGCTTATCAACTCGGCCGCGGGTCGCAGACTGAAAAAGTAGATTCAAATTCTCTCCCTGTGACATCACAAAGAACCATCGATCGGGGGCGCGAACTGGCTAGTGATTCAATGCACCGCGCCGCGCCGGAGGCTGTGGTTGGCTCAGATTGGCCGCTGCGTGATTTATTCCACCATCTCGCGCCTCACGTTCCTCTGCGCGCCTCCAAAAAAATCGGCAATGCAGTTGTTGACGACATTGATAACCGGTGGAAAGACGTCGGCGCGACAGTGCTGAAGCAATTGTCACTAGGAAAGCTGCACGCAAGCGGACGCCAACGTAGGAAGGGAAAACGCCTGCAGGCTGGCCCTATCCCAGCTGAGTTTTGGCGCGACGCGAAGTTTACATATTGGTTCCTTGATGAAGGTCATGCAATTATTGAAGACGCATCTAACGATTACGAATCCTATTCTGAGATCGAGGTAAATCGCGCCGAAGCCTTGGCTATATGGCCAAGCACGCGAGCAACTATTAACCCCATAATTGACGAACATATTCCAGACGTGCGGGTAGCAGATCGCCCCGCTGTCCTCGATCTATTCAAAGGACACGAGGTCAATAAAATCTTGCCTCTCCTCGAAGCAGGGCTCCTTACAGCATGGGGGAGGCCGATGGGCAGCGGGGAGCCGCCGCTCACAGGAATCGAGGCAACCGATTGGAAAACACATTACTTGGAATTTCTACCGAAAGAGCGCCAATGGACGTTAAACCAAACTTTTCTCAAGAGCAAAAGAACCCATGCAACAAAATATTTCGATGTCCATTTGAATCGCATTCAGATTGAAAAAATCTGGCCAGGGATAACTGAGGAGATAAAATCATCGCGGATAACGATTCACGATTTTCTCTATACAGAGGCACCAAAAGTTGGTTGGAAAAGGAACAGCCCGGATGAGAATTCCGACCTTATGACGTTGTTGGTACGATTGAGGCAGGCCGCATCGGATGGACGTGTTCATATTTGGGGAAAACAGAATCGGTATCCTGCGAGTGGAAAAATATTCTTAGAAAGCACGCCGCTGGTCGCAATTTCCAGCAAGTATTGGGAAGAGCATGAAATCGACGCTGTGACTGCAATTTTTAACGAGAGCAACTCTGATATATATTCACAGCGCGAGTTCGATACAGAGTCTCATAAAGAGGAACGTTACTACGATCTTCATTTGAGCAAGCAGGGGCTGACAGAGTGGCTCAATAGCGAGGGTCGGCCGTGACCGGTAATGCGCGCGAGCCGCTTAGGCTTTTACGCGGTAAAAAAGCGCTCTCTCTTACAAACTCTCTGGTCAACGAGTGCCTCTTAATAGGAGACCGCGAATGGATAAACCCTGGGATACCACTCCATGGCCGGAAGAAGGCAACAGCGGACACGACGAGCTTTTTCTCGCCGTTGGAAGGGCTCTCTCAAACTGGGAGCTGGTAGAGAGTGCGATAGCAGGGCTGTTCACGATCGTCACTGTGGGCTCGTATCATGCTCCGACAGCCCCTGCGATCCGGGCATATTCGACTGTGACGAGCGCGACTAATCGCATTCAAATGGTGAGAGCCGCTCTGGAGAGCTGGCTGTATGTGTGGAAGGATTGTCCTGGCGGATCAAATGCCTTGAACATCTTGAAGGAATGCGGAGAGTGGGCGGCGCGTCGGAACGAGATCGCGCATGGGATCGTAGATCGATTGATAGACGCTCCCAAGAACGCCTGGTTCTTGTTTCCGAGCTTTTATAATGCAAGAAAACGGCAGCTTGGTGATCGCCCCGCCTATCGTTACACGGCAGCGAACATCGATTACTACTCAGATTGCTTCGTAACTCTCCACAATCGTCTCAACGAAGTCTCAAGCGTGTTGGGCGAATGGCACCGTATCGTTGCAAGTCATAAAGCTGCTCAAGAAATGGGATAAGGGAACTACTCGATGAGCGAAGCCAACGCCAAGGTGATGGATTACAACGATCATTGCGTGCGGATTGGCTACATTCATACAAATCTAGCCGCACTAGAAACAGCATTACGCTTCTTTCTATTAAAGGCAAATAAGGAAACGTTTACAGCACCAAAACCAGAAGACACTGAAGCCCCGGTAAATCACATAACAAATTTTAAGTCGTTGAACTGGCTTATCAACGAATACAATAGTAAGCTCGATTCCTCAGAGATCGCGCAGTTTGCGATGGATGATTCATCGGTGCGCATCCGAGATGCGCTCGCACACGGTCGTCTGGTTGCTCCGATGAACAACTATCCGCTCACATTGTGGAAATTTGGGCCACCGAAATCCGGGCGAGTTCCGATCGAATACAATGAGGTGCTTACTGTTGATTGGCTGGACCTGACCTGGAAGTCAATAAATCAGCAAAAGGAACTGGTGACTGCTTGCAGTAAGAAACGCGGCTATCCGATTACGTGATCGCATATAAAAACCCCGCGCACATTGAAGTGGCGGGGCTGAGTTCGCAGCGTAGCCCGGGTAGCGAGCTGCGAAGTTCAAAGAGCGATTATTTGTCGCGGCGTGTGTTTCTGCGGCGGTCATTCGCCTCACGAACCGTTTGCTGCGCGGCTTGCGTCGTATCTTCCTTCGTATCTGATTTCGGCGGCCGCAGGACGATTTTGCCGTTGATAGGCAGCGCCTGCAGCATGATATTGAAGCCATCTCCATCCTGATGCATGAACGCGGCGCCGATATTCAGCCAATAATCGTCCTGGCCTTCGCGTTTTACGACAGTGTAGGCTTGGTAGGTCGGCTGTTGAGCAGCCATGGTCAACTCCTTTGCTGTGGGTGAAGTTCAGTATTCGTCGGCGCGCATGACGGTCAGGACGCGGGCCGTAACATTTGGGTCGGCGGGATCTTCAGAACCCGCCGCGAGGTCGGGCGAGTAATAGTCCAGCTTGAAAAAGTACCGTTCTCCTTCAAGTGTGATCTCGCCGAAGTCGTGCTCGCCGTGCGGGTCATTGTCATTCGTGAAATTGCTGAAGGACTGAACCGCCAAGAGCACGCGGGCCTTAGTGTCGATCGGCAGGACATCAACGCCGGCCGTCATCACGACCTGGCCGCCGACGAAGGTGCTGCGGAAGTTATCGTTCAGCACCCGGATGCGGTCAGCGGTTGTCTGCGCGGTGTCCTTGTTCATCGCTATCACTCAGAGGGAACAAGGAAGCCGAGTTGCAACGAATGACCGCGAGTGCCTGATCGAGCGTTTGGACGCGCTCGTGGGCGAGGTCCTGGCCGACGAATTGGAGTTCCTCCTCGTCGAGCAGTGTGGCTTGCATCACGACGGAGAACTGCCCGTCGATGAGCGGCATTATTTCGATATGGACGAACTGAAGGGGAAGAGGAGCGGGGGCTTGCACGCCGGCCGCGATGTCAACGTTCATTGGGTTCTCCGTCTTGCACGACCGGCGTCCGACCATTTCGGGCGGCGGCCAACAAGGCGGAGCCGACGGAAAGAATAGCAGAATCAGCTATTTAGCGCAAAGGTCGCAGCTCTCAAGCGAGCGCTTCTCAGAGCGCACAACCGGAGTTAGGCTAGTGGGGGTTGTGGGGTATTGGAGATGTTGCGAGCGCTTGGATACGCGGCACTAGTCCTTGTCGGTATTGTGTGTGGGACGGATGCACGCTCGCAGACTGCAACGTTTGTTGCCTTTCTTGATTGCACGCCGGACCGCTGGAATTATACGGACCAATCTTGGGTCAATGTTCCCTGGTATTTTGTCACCCAGCAGCGTCCTTTAGGCCGAATGAGTGAGTTCTCTTACGTAGGAGACAATTGGGGAGACATTGAAAAAAAAGACGCTTTTCTTGTTTGGTCGGAGAATTTTTCGCAGCCGCCTTTCCAAGGCGGACCCACTACATGCGCCAGAACGGACACCATTCCGTGGGTGTATTCGGTTGCTACCCAGCCGCTAACAGAAAATTTGGATCACAAACGGGCGGTGTATTTTTTCGGGATTGTATTTCTTTGCGCTCTTGGCGCTCTCTATTTGTTTGGGCTGCCACTCGTCTGGTATGGGACTTCAGCCGGTGACAGCGAACGCTGGCAGCGAGTCAAGTCAATAAAAACATACGCTGCATTATCTGTCGGCGCTGTGTTGGTATTAATTATCACGCTCTCAAACGAGGTATACGGTCCGCTTAAGCGCCAAGAAGTAGCTCAATCATATTATGCGTTTTATTCGGGTATGCCGAAATCCGCGGGAGGATTGCCACTGCGCGTAAGCGGGAACGTTGAGCGCTACCTCATGTTCGGGCCGCGCTTCAATGCGGACTACACACAAGGTGTCGGCGTATTTTTCGAGCTCAGCGGCATCATCACGGGTATCATTGTGTTTATGTTTGGGCAACGAATGCTTCGCGGGTTCTACTGGATATTCGTTAAACATCCGGCCACTGACATCGTCGGCTCTGCTGTGGGAGGCGAAACAAGAATCGATGGTCAATCCCTCTCCCGATCGCTTTGGGTCAGTCCGCGAGAATTGTTTGCGTGGCGACCGCGCTGGTACTGGGAGCAGCAGGCGCAGAAAGCGCGAGCACTCACGGAAAAGCTTGATCGCGATACCGAACTTGCGCGCGCCGCGATCGCGCGCGAGCGTGCGAGGGCAGAACTTCACGAAACGAAACGGCCATCCGCCGAGGAGATGCGCGAGCGTGTTTGGCGTGGAAGAACACTGTCATGAACGATGATCCGAAGAAACAGGAGATTTTGCCGCCGGAGCGGAGTTTGAGAGGCGAGGTCGCGCCCGCGCGTGGCGTTGATCGTATGCCTCGGAGTAATCCGAGTGGCATCGTGGATAGCGCCGTGACCAGGTTGGTCGCCGGGTTGCGTCGGAGGGCCAACGACGCATTGGCCGCGGATGCGCACGCGCGGGCGGATTATTTCGACGCAGTCGGACGAGCGGCCAAGAGCTATAAAGGCATGAATCAAGCAATCAGCGAATTGGCGGAGCTTGATGAAATCCTTGCTCTCGATGCGAAAGAACGTGGTGCCGAGCGAGCGGAGCGGGAGTTAGAAATTGAGCACCGGAGGGCAATCGCCGAGCAACGGCGAAGGCAGGAACTGACGGAAGCGCAGCGTGGCGCATTCAATGCCGAGCAGGGCTATGAAAATCAACAGCGATTGAAGGATCTAAATTTAGAAATCTGGGAAAAGCGCAAGGAAGTGGAACACATTGATGCCACAACCCTAGCCGCTCGTCTGGGTGGCGAAAGCAAGCCGGACAAAAAGAAGCGTGGTGGCGGATTGTTGGGCGAGTTGCAGGCACAAGCGGATTTGCTGGAGAAGGAGATTTTGGAGTCGCTAGCTGATGGAAAGGATACGGAAGCGGACCTTATGGCACTCGCGGAGCTGAAGGCTTTGATTGCGCGCCTGGCGGCCGGAAAAAAATAATCCCCGGTGGGTTCGGGGATTGAACACAGTAGTGACGATCAGCCGTCGACGGAGAGATGGAGGTATGACTGAAAGAGCAAGGCAGCAGCCGTATCTTGGACAGTGCGCTTGAACGCCGGGTCATGGAGGCGAGGTCCGGTAGCGGACGAGGACCATTTGAGCCGCTCGATGGTGACGGCGTGCTCAACCGCCAGCAGCTTGAGTTTTTTAAGTGCGAACTGTTGCTGACGTTCGACTTGCGCCGCCTTCTCTGCCTCCTTCGCGCGAAAGCGGAAGACAGCGGCGGAGCCGATGCGCTCGATGTCCGTCAGGTAGTCGGGGGAACGATGAGAAAAGAACATGGGAAGCTCCTGTGCGTTGTGCGAGCCGCCTAACGGTCTGGGCGCCTCGCTGCACACATGAGCGGCTAACACATTGTAACACTTAGGGAATGTTTGTCAAAGAAGGTACCGCTGCGTGGGCCGGTCCGACGAGAAATGGAGGGCGATGCGAGCCGAAATCGAGGCTCGCCATCCGCCGCGCATGCCACCTGTTGTCTACAGTGGCAAAACCCTCGCCATCGGTCGCAGCCCGAGTGGCGAGGCTGTCTTGTTGCCAGAGCAGCCGCGGCTGGAGCACATGCACGTCATTGGCGACACTGGCAGCGGCAAATCGAATTTCCTGAAGCACTGCATCCGGCAAGATATTCAGAACGGACGCGGCGTGTGCGTGGTTGATCCGCATGGCAACCATCCGGACGGCTTGTATCGTTCACTCCTGCTGTGGCTTTTTGAGAAACGCTATCACGAAACCCGCACCGTGCATCTCGTTGACCCCAATGCGGTCACGCACACCGTCGGCTTCAACCCGCTTGAGCGGCCCGACGCTGAAACGGATTTGTCGGTGATCGCCAACACGACACTCGATGCGTTTGAGCGAGTGTGGGGAGACGAGGACACGCACGCCAAGCCGACGATCAGGCGCGTACTCAAGGGGACATTTTCCGCGCTCTCTGAACTCGGGCTGACCATCTCAGACGCTGAACTGCTACTTGACCCGCACGATAAGAAGGGCGTGCGGGCGTGGGCGCTTTCAAAGTTAAGCGATCGGTATAGCCGCGGCGTGCTCGAAGATCTCCACCAAATGGCGCTTGATGAGCGCAATAAGCGTGACTTTCGCGCTGAGGTGATGGGGCCGAAGAACCGGCTGGCTGAGTTCGTGAGCGCCCCCACCATTCGCACCATCATCGGACAGACGGCGCACACGCTCGATATTCGCGCGGCGCTCGACGAGGGACACATCATACTAGTGAACCTCTCGCCCGGGACGCGTGTCTCGGATGCCGATGCCGAGCTCCTTGGCCGGCTCTTGACCCGTTTTATCTTCTTTCACGCCAAGCGCCGTCATAAGCCGGAGGTGCCGTTCTTCTTCTATCTTGATGAGTGCCAACGGTATCTTTCGGGCGACGTACCGGAGTTGCTCGGGGAGGCGCGCAAATATGGCCTCGGCTGTGTGCTCGGCCATCAATGGCTCGCGCAATTGGGACAGCCCGACGATCCAATTCGGGAGGCTGTGCTGAATGGCCCCAACCTTAAGGCGGTCTTTCGGTTGAAGAACCCCAAAGAGGCGGAGGAAATGGCGGAGACGGTCATTCCTTTCAATCTTGAGCAGCCGGTTGCGGCCCTGACGAAGCCGACCGTTGTCGGTTATGAGCGGACGACCTTTAAGAGCTGGGGAAGTGCCGAGCATCGCGCCGAAAGCACGGCGGAAGGGTCCTCGTATTCTGAGAGCGATAGCGATAGCGAAGGAGAGAGCGAGTCCAGCAGTTCTATGGCCGCAGAGGGCTTGTCCTCGTCAACTGCAATGATGATACCGACGACGGGGTGGATGATTACCCCTGACATGATGATGGCATCGAGCGGTTCGTCGGACTCGACCGCGGGAGGGTCGCAAAGCGGTCGGTCACGAACTTCATCTCATACGTCAAGTTGGTCGAAAACGACCGTTAAAGCCGAGATGAGTGGAACGACTACCAACGAAGCGACTACTGAGGGGATTGTGCCGGTCTTCAAAGACCTTCCCGGCGCCGTTCACAGCCTGGAAAATGTTCGTTACATGGCGGCGCGGGAGCTGCGGTCGCTCGCGAGAGGGAGCGCGTTTATCAGCTACGTGGGCATCGACGGTTGGAAGGGCGCACGGGTCAGCGTGCCGCCCGTTCAAGAGGTGAAACGGCCGCCGGATGGGGGCGCGAGCGCGCGGGCGGCACTTCTCGATGCAAGTCCATCGGCGGTGCCGGCGGCTGAGGCACAAGCGGCGGTCGACAAGCGTGAGCAAACGGTTTTCGCCGCTGCGGCGTCGCTCAAAGGTCCGGCCGCGGAGCGTGGAAGCCGTGTCGAGGGAATAACCGGGAGTGCGGAAGCTCCGGAGGAACCGAAAAGCTGGCGGGTTGCGGCGCCGAAGAGAAAACCGAAGATGCGGCGAAACGTATCAATATAGCTTGGGACGCGGATAGGCTGAAGATGTGTGGATTTCGTCGTGATCGTCAAAAAAGAAAGCGGAGAAAAGAAGATTGGACGAGCTTCATTGGAAGTGCACGTGATCGCTTCGCTGAGCTGGCACGTAACGACCCACGACAGGAGTTCTTTAGGTCAATCTACGGCTTTCATACTGTACAGGGCGCCGGCTCCGGCGACCCGACAATATTCGAGGTGTTCTATGGTGCTCGACCGTACGATAAAAAAGTTGAATTTACAGACGAGAACGGAAAGCCGTTAGATCATCCGCAGAAGCGCTTATTATCAGAAACTGGAGCACATCTAATCTATTCTCAACGAGCCAACGGCGCAGTACTGTGCACATTGGAGCCGGCACGCGCAGAAGGATATGGCCGACGCGAGAGCAGCATGCTGCTGGAACTCATAAGGAATCCAGGGAAGCTTCTAAAAGACCGAGTTATACGATGTCACTGGAATCACTTTATAGCGTACGCCGAAGTATCCAGTCTTGACGGCGATCCAACACCGTCTGAGAGATTACGCGTGTGGTATCTAATGAAGACGCGGCATCTGTTGGTCAAAGGACAGCTTGAGAAACCTCGCTATTGGACCTGGCTCGAATATGCAGCATGGTTTATTCTTGCGGTGGGTCTAAACGGCTTTGTAATTGCCATCATTCAAACTTGGTTGAGCGCTCGAGGTGCAGGAGGGCTGGGCGCCGGTCTAGGACCGGGTTAATATTATGAAATATGGAATGTGATTATGCGCAGCCGAGAGTCAGGGTGAAGCGTTTTCATCGGTCTGAATCTCCCCCGCCGCTACAGCTCACTGCGCGCGATCTCAACCTTCTCGCGCACGTCGCACGGCATCGATTTCTATCATCGGCGCACCTGTGTGCGCTTGATGGGGGAAGCCCGCAAAACGTATTACGCTGCCTGCGGGCGCTGTTTGACCATGGCTATCTCGATCGTCCGGCCGCGCAAAGGGTCGGTCTATCGGAGGACGGTCCGCGGCCGTTTGTCTACGGTCTCGGGAAGAAAGGCGCGCGGGCACTGCGCGAACAGGGGAACCTCATTGATATTGGCGGCGACTGGACCGAGAAGAACAAACGAGCCGGCGCTATATTCATCGAGCACACACTTGAAGTTGCTGACTTCATGACCGGACTTGAACTCGCGTGCCGTACTCGTGTCGACGTGGAGCTGATGCGCGAGCATGCAATCCTCGCGTTAGCGCCAGAGAAGACCAGGACGGTACGCGAGCCGCTGCGTTGGAAAGTTGACAAGACGGTCATGGGGCGCAAAGAGACTTTCTCGGTGGTGCCGGACGGACTTTTTGGCTTAGTTTTCCCAGATGAGACTGCTGCGTATTTCCTCCTTGAAGTCGACCGCGGAACCATCCCGCTTATCCGTACGGATGTTGTGGGCACGCCAGCCTGGCGTAAGAGCATTTCCTACAAACTCTCAACCTATTGGGAAGGGTGGAAAGCGCAGCAACACGTGGCGCAATTCGGCGTGAAGCAAGTGCGGATTGCAATGGTAACAAATTCAGCGGAGCGGATGAAAAACATGCTCGCGGTCGCTGATGAGATAACCGAGGGGAGGGGAACGAACTTCTTCCTATTCGTTGATCGGCACGCGCTCGCGGCGAGTGATCCGCTGAATGTGGAGTGGACAACGGGGAAGAGGGAAAAAGTTAGATTGGTTGATTAGTAGTCTAAACGCTTTTTATGATTTATCAGACCGTATTAGAGGCAGCAAAAAATAAGAAATTTGGAAAAGTGAGAAAACCGAAAAATTACTTTCTGGAATATGATTTTAACTTCACACCGTATCGCAATCGTCACGTCAAAGTCCTGGAAATAGGTGTACAAGCCGGTGGTTCACTCGCCATGTGGCAACAGTACTTCACTAATTCGGAGATCACGGGCCTGGATATTGATCCAGCTTGCAGCCAGTTTGAGCGGGACAATATCAAAATCTATATCGGCTCACAGGAAAATCAAAACCTATTGAAGACAATAGATCGCGACCGCGGACCGTTCGACATCATCATCGATGACGGAGGGCATACGATGCGACAGCAGATTGAGACCTGCAACACGCTGTTTCCTCTGGTAGCGGAAGGCGGGGTGTACGTGATTGAAGATACGCAAACTTCATATTGGCATGAGTTCGGTGGAGCAAAAGGGAGACAGTATACCGCTGTAGGGTTTCTAAAATCTCTGATCGATTCAATGCATTACGAGGCGATCCAGAGTCCTCGTGTAAGCATCTTCTACCGCGCATGGAACAAGGTGCGACCTTTCCAACCTGCTCCACGTAATGATTTCGAAAAAAGCCTTCGGGCTGTGTATATTGCTGACGGTATCGCCTTCCTGAAAAAGGAGATGCGTAGAACACACGAGATACTCAAGTTTTAAAACTTCACTCTTTGCCGCTAATCAATAGGCGAGACACTGACCGCAGGAATCAAAACGCTTAGCGCTGAGAAACGGAGGCTTACAAGCGGGCCAAACCCGACCCCCGGTTAGGGGGATCGGGCTTGGAGCGAGCCGCTACTCGGCGGAGTTCGCTTGGCGCTTTTGCGCCGGCTTCCTAGCCGTGAAGCGCTGCTGCACTTCCGCCATTGCGGAAGTTTCCTGCTCGACTATCTCAAGGATAGCCCGCAAGGAAGTGACAGCAGCCTGCATCTGCGCAAGGCGCTGAGCGAACGAGGCTTTCTTGTTCATAAATCGAAGTGAATGAACTGGCTGGTAAATCGACCTGCCTCGCTATGCGAGAGCATGCCTACCAGCTCGGCCGCCGGCTAGGTGAGCGGTCAAGGGCTTGCCCCTTGACGGTGAGGCGCGGCGGCCTATCCAGTAAAGAAAGGAATGGGAGCGGCTCGTGCGGGTGACAGATGACCACACCGTGACGACGCTGACCTTTACGCCAAACTCGGGGTCACTGACTTGCAATCCAATAAAGAAATGAATTGGCTGCGGGTAGGGCCCGAGGTCAACAAGACCGGCGCCTGTTAGCAGGTAAGTGGTCACAGGGTGGTATTTTCGAATAATTTATGTACGGCAATTTGCCGAGTACTTCCGCGACTGTGGGTCTCAAGCCGTCCCTAATGAGATAAAGGTGCGAGCGGCGTCGTTGTCGTTCAAAGCGGATGGCAAATCTTAGACGCCAGAGTACGAAACATTGAGACATAAATGATTTCGCCACTGTACGATCGTCGGAACATTCGTGCACTTTACGTGTGAGACATAATGAGCGCTATGGGCCACCACAATGATGGATCGAAACCTTTGCGTCTCGCGTCAGGGATGGAAGCCAGATGGCCGCAACTGCTTGCAGTTGACGGTTCACGACGGCCCGGCGCCGGACCGGCGGACGCCAACAATCCTATGCCAAAGTCTTCGAAGAAGAGGAAAACAAAAACGTCAAATTAGTAGGTGTTCGAGCCGCGACGTTTAACTGCGGTGATAACAATTATTTTGTGTTCCGGCTCAAGATCATACAGGATACGCCAGTCGCCAATTCTGCGCCGAAGCGCGCCGTCCGAACCCTTGAGAAATTGGACGTCGCCATGGTAGGGGTTGCGGCACATTTCCGAAAACGTACCATCGATTTGGTGCCGCTCGGCGTCAGTGAGCCTGCGCAGTTGCCGCTTGGCACCGCTAGCGATCACCAAGCCCCATTTCATGCCGCCAATCGCCGAGCGTGGTGAAGTCGCCCCGTGCAAACTCTTCACGGCCTTCCCTGATCGCTTCCAAGTCACCCGCCTCGGGTTCTTCGTCCAGCTGCGAGATGAGTGTGCGAGCAGCGCTGTCTTGAATGTTATCGGGCAACTGGCGCAATCGCGCGATTGCTTGTTCAAGCAATTTGGTCATGCACAAATTGTAACATATCGGGCATAATGAGCTAATCTTGACAAGCCGAGATTTGCGTGTCGCAGAAGTTATCTTGTGCGACGTTAAAACAATGGCTCAACAAAGCCATTAAATGGGAAGTCTACCCTTTTCGATTTCGTGTGTTGTAGTTGCGCTCGATGACGGTCCGGGGTCGGGCGAAATTTCGGCGCCCCCGGGCGATCACTGTGTCGTGTCGACCTTTGGAGCCGAACAGGCGCGGCGAGACGAAGATGGCGCGTTGGTCGCCATCGCCACGCCGTAGCCACGCTCTGTGCGGCGATTGGTCGATTAGTTCGTGTGCTGGCAACGGATGAAGCTCGGGAGCGAGAAGCTCCGCGTCCCCTGCGGACACCCGAAAGACCATGAGGGTGCCGGCGTTGCCGAGAACGGCGGCGCGCACTGAGTCGCTCAATTGCTCAGTGTATTGGTTCGCCAGTGAAAAATGCGTCGCGAATTTGCGCGCCTCTGAAAGCAGCGACGCGAAGGCGTCGGTGCTGAAGGATTGAAACTCGTCGACGTGGACGAAGAACGGTACCCGCTTTTCGGGCACCTGGTCGCTACGCGCCATGGCGACGAGTTGCAAGTGCGAAAGCAACAGCGAACCGAGAAGGTTGGACGCCTGCTCCCCTATCTGTCCCTTGGCCAGGTTTGCAATGAAGATGCCGCGATGGTCCATGGCATGCGCTAAATCGAATTTGGGTACGATTTGCCCCAGGATATTGCGCAACGTCGGCGAGGCGGTAAGTTGGCCAACCTTGTTCAGAATGGAACTCGCTGCCTCGGCTCGGAAGCGCTGGTCGTAGCTGGCATACTCCCCTGTCCAGAAACGGGAAATCATGGGATCGCTGATGCGGGAGACGATGCCAGCGCGGAAATTCTCGTCGGTATATATTCGCGCCAGGTCGATGAGCGTCGGCCGCGGGCTCTCAAGGAGAGCGGCGACGCCGTGAAAAAGAAAATGTTCAAGACGCGGTCCCCAACTATCGCCCCACAGATGTTTGAACGCGGCCACCATGCCGGCGGCGGCAAGCGCGTGGCGCTTCCGTGGCACGCGAGCCAGAGGGTTGAAGCCGACCGGGTGCTCCGAGTCGGCAACATTGAAGTAGCACACCTCGTGTGTTCGCTCGGGCGGAATGGCATCGATGATCGCTTCGGCTAGGTCGCCGTGCGGGTCAAGGACGGCGACACCTTCCCCACCGATGATGTCGTGCATGGCGACGTTGAAAAGGACGGTGCTTTTGCCCGAGCCGGACTTGCCGACAATATAAAGGTGCCGCTCGCGTTCCTCGCGCGAGAACGCTATGCCGCTACCGATCGCGGTCGTTGCAATGATGGGTGGTTGCGGCTCCATAAAACCGGGGCAGCCTCCGGTGCGAAGTGCTCCTCTTAAGGTGGAGCGCTGGCCACCGTTCATCCTACCTGCTGTGGAGTTGCGGTAGGTGGTGACCCGCCGGGCGTGCCTGGTGTGGCGTTGCCGGCGCGGTACGCAGAGGCTGTCCCGGATTGTCGAGCTGAATTCCCTTTCCCGATTGTATCGTGCAGCTGCTTGAGATGTGGTGTGGATAGCGAGCCACCCCATATCGTCGGCGGAAAGTCACGGGTACCCCGCTTCCCTTTCCGCCGGCTGAGTACAAAAACCCCGCTTTGCGGGGTTTGATTTTAGGCCAAGTACAAACCAGTCAGCACTCGCGCATGCGAGTTCCGGGGAGCGCTAGCGACCGTTCGTGAGAACCCAATCATTCTCTTGGGCACCTGCGCTAACTACCCCCCCGCATTTGTCGGCAGCCCAAAGCAAGGAGTGCCGCCCCAGCGGCGCGACTATGCGACGGCGTCGGCTCTGCCGGCCGACCCCGTGCCCCCGGCCGAGCACCGGAGACAGAAGGTCGAGGAGCGCAGCGGACGCGCCATTGGCGCGGACGACCCGCGGTTTTGCCGCTTGCGGCAAAACTTCGCGGAGGGCCCCCAGCTTCGCCTCGCTTTGGCAATGCTCGACGCTCAAGCGTCAGCATTGCAGGCGAAGTGGGGGCACGGGGTCGGGCGGCACGCCCGACAAATGCGGGGGGAAATTATGAGCACCTGCAAGGAATTGCGGGTGCGGAGTAGGTCGCTGAGGGTACAAACGGGATTGTACCGGTCATTGTACCCGCTCGCGGCGACCTTCCTTTTCGTTTTAAGAATGAGCGAAACCTGTTTATTTATGAATGAGTATCATCAACTGCATATACTTATAGAGAGGCGGACGTTTTTGTCCGGTCAAGAACGGACAATTTGTGCCGTTCTAGACCGGATGTTTTTGTCCGGTCAGGACCGGCTATGAAATATGCCGTTTTTTAAGATCCCGCGGCTTGAGGTTGAGCTCATAGATATTGGTCTTGCCCTGTCCCCGGCGCTGTATGGAGAGGAGGCCATGCGCTTCCAGCGCCTTGAGGTGGCGACGGACATTGCGCTCGTCGATTCCCATATCTTCCCCGAGGCGCCTCTGCCCCGGGAAACAATAGTCGTTCTGCCATGCGTAAGAGAGCAGCATCGCGAAGGCGAGCTTGTCGCCCGAGCTTAATTTGTTCGATTTCAGCAAAAAGTTTGGTACCTGCGTAAAGCCGCGTGCTGAGGCAGCATCGGCGCCCTTCAGAATGATATTTCTGTCTTTGAGCACTGCTCCAATTGGCCGCATGGATGAATATTCCACGTAGCCTCATTATACGGTGCGCAATGTGGTTCAGGCGAGCTTATCCCCTTCGGAGCCTGCCTAGCCGGCTCGCCAGATTTGATAAATCGTCTTGCGCCGCTCGAATGCTTCAACACCGCCTTCCATAATACTGACAATCTTACCTTGGGAGTCTTTGGTATCGATGCTGCCGGAATGAACTGCAATTCGATTACTCTCGCCGTCGCACGCGCTGATGTTCTCAGCATCCCCAAGCACCGGAAAGTTGGCATTGTGCGTAGCAAAGATAAATTGATGTTTGGATTTGATAACACGTAGCAGCTTTACAACCTCTTCGTAGACAGTCTGACTGTCGAGGTCGTCTTCGGGCTGATCTATAAGGAACAGATCGTTCTCGTCCTGCTTGAGCAAAAACAACATCATTGCCGATGCGCGCTGACCAAGCGAATGCGATTTTAGGGGCTTCCCGTGGTACGTAACGTCATAAACGTTGGGGACTTGGAAGCTAAGAAGTTCAAATAGATTGTTTACAAACTCATCTTTTAAAGTTTGCGCCTTGCCGCGGGCTTCCTCTGCAGCCTTGTTCAAGTCTTTATATATTTGGGCAAAATCGGAGTAAGTCTCTGCGAGCGTTGCAAAAGTCTCCTTGCGAATACCGCTACCGCGAAATGTTTGCTCCATCTTCTCGCGGAATCCAACTTTATCCCCTTTGAATATAGGCTCCACCTTCAGCGGTATGTTGGCTGAATTTATTTTGTCTAACTCGCCGGCAATGTGCTTATATTCGGAGAGCCATGCCTCATTGAGCGTCGCGACGGCTGACAAGACGGCATCGCCCTTCGATTTCTCTTTGGCCGTCTTTTTACTTAAGTCGGCGACTTTGGCCGTTAACGCCGCCTTTCGCTTCGTGAGTTTGACGTAGGCGTCCGGTTGAATAGAGGTTACGCCCTGTTCTGCTAGCGATTTGAGTAGTGCACGTTCGATCGCGGCAAACTCCTCCTTCAAGCCGTCTTTGGTTTTATCGAGCTCACCGTGCGCTTTGCTCAAATCGCCTCGTGCGGCGACAATTCTTTTCTCCAACGCCGTGGCGTCCGCAACTGTTTTTTGGAGGGCGGCAATCTTAGGGAGATATTTTTCCAAGAACTTAACGTTGTGCTTCGACTCTGGCGGAGCAAGCCCATCGATGTCTTCCCTGGCGTCATCTATCGCATCATGCAATGCGCCCTGCCAATTCTCTGCCGCCTCATCGACTTCCGTGCAAAAATCAGCCACCGCATTAAATTCAACCTGTTTGTCAAGTTTGTTCTTTAGCTTGTGCTTGTCGAATTGCTCCAGTTGGTAGGTTACGTCTTGAAGCTCCCGCTGGGCGCTTTCCAAGTCTTGTGCATCGCTCTGTACCGCAACGAGGCTTTCAATTGCCGCCCTGAGAACCTTTAAATCGGTGTCTATTTTGCGGCGGAGAGCTTTCAGACCGTCACCCACCAGTTTCTCGACGAGGTCCTGCCCGAAGCCCCTTCCTGCCGCGCTGAGATCCTTTTGACCAAAATACAACGGTTTGCTGATGATCGTTTCGCGAATGGAAACCCCGGGTCGAAGCTTCCCATCGACATAAACGTCCGGATCGTGACCTAAGATTCTACTCACCTCGTACGTGGCGCCGTGACGGTCCGTGGCCTCTACAATGACCTTCCCGCCGCTCTGCAGCACATACGGCACAAGGGCAGTCTTGTAGTCTTGATCCTGCGCTTTGTCGCCGAACGGAATATTCAGTGCATACCGCACACTCTCTAAGACGGACGATTTTCCGCTCCCCTGGATACCGATGAGGCAATTGAGATGGGGCGAAAAAGGGACTCTGACTCCATCCAGCAAGCCGCCCTCAAAGCGGACAGCATCAATATGCGAATGTGACACCTTCGGTTTGGTCGGGGACAGACGAAAGTGAAAATCTGTCAAAGCATATTTGACGGCATCAAAAGTGAAATCGCCAATCTTCAAGAAGCACGCTTCCCCACGACCAATCTCCGCGATCCCTTTTGCGTCGCTGCCCTCGACTTCTGCCGGGTACTGTTCACCCCACCATTGTCTTACCTTTACCCGGCATTTGGCGTCTGGCTTGTCATGCGTGCGGACCTTCTGAAATCCTAAGCAATATTTTTGAACCAATGGATTGTTCGCTAATTCCTGCATTCTCCCGCCGTCTATCTCGTGCCAAAGGCCACTGGAGGCCTCGACGTGGGCAAATATGATAAAGAAATCGCGATTGTAGCCTTCGAGGGTCTTTAGCGTCTTCAGGAGATCGTCGTTAGTGCGCCCATTCTCTTGTTCGTATTGTGCGGGAGTTCTGCCGCTGAATGCAACATTCAGGAATTGATTTATGTAATCGTGGCCGCCGGCGAGCCAATCCTCGGAGAACACAATAAGGGTGTGAACACCGTTCGCTCCATCGGCGACTGAGAGCTCAACGCCAGGCAACAGACCAATTCCTTCACCTCGTGCGCGCTTGCGCAGGGCCTTAAACTCATCGACGTTGAACTTGTTGTGGTTGGTGATGACGCCGATGCCAATTCCTGCCTTCTTGAGCCCTGCTATATAAGCGGTCAGAAAATCATTATCGGCACCACTGTATTTGAATTCTTTGTCGACCTTTGTGTGCAGATGAAAATCTACCCGTACCCAATCGCTGCCATTGGGGAAGGTTGGTTCATCGGCAGTCGTTGCCGTTTCTTTCTGGGCCATGTTTTCGCTTTCGTCGGGCGCGATTCCCATTGGGCAGAGGGTAGCACAATAGCGCAACCTCAACTAATCGGTGGTGCGTCCGTCGCCTGCCTGCGAATTGGGCTGGTCTCGCCCACCCGACGTGAGGAGAGGACCTAGCATCTTCTGCAGGCCAGCCACCAAATGGTTCGTTTCCCTATCGCGCTCCAAAAGTGCTTCGATGGTACGATCCTTCACACCCACCTGGCCACGAAGGAATTCGTTCTCGTTCTCAAGCCGTTCGACGTAGCGATCGTCTGTGGCACGAACAGCCGCGTCCGTTCGCGTCTGTTCGGGGCTGTTCGGCTCCTCAGTACCCTTATTTTCCATAGTGCGAACGTTCGCGTCCGTTCGCGACTGTTCGCGTCCGTTCGCGACTGTTCGCACCTCATTAATGTAGGTGATGTGGCGATCGACGGAGTAGGGCGCGACGAGGTATTTCTCGCCAGTCTCGGTCTCAACCTTGTGGCAATCGAGCTTTGAGAGGGCACAGTATTTCTGGATTGCCCGCGGGGTGCGCGGGTGGCCGGCCTTGGCGTACAGCTCGGCCGTTTGGTCGATTGTGAGGGTATATTGGTGGTCCGGCGCTCGTTCGCGAATGGTCGCGTCCGTTCGCCGTTGGTCGTCAGTCATGACGTTAGGATACCGCGGCGCGCCTACACCTCGCGCCGGTTATCCCCAGCGGTTAGCACGAGTCTCTGCCAGATGCTAAGGGGCTGGCACTGCGGCGCCCTTTACTAGGGCAGGATAGCGGCGCTTATACCAATTCCGCACTTCCGAGATTTCAGACGTTTCGACGTTATAAAGGTCGTAGACAAGAATATCGAGCTCGGCGAGCTGCGGCCGATAGTCATGCGCAGGGTCCTTCATTTGGTCTTTAACAATATCTGATACCTTATCGACGATGGCCTTTCGCTCAGTAGCTGAGGGCAGCGCAATTGGAAGGTCATCCAATTGAGCATTGACGCCATGATTGATAAAGGCCTTCCCAAAATACTTCAGAAGGGTCGAAGAAAGGATCCCCAAAAGAAACTCGGGTTCGAAAAAGTCAGAAAAAATGCAGGAACCTTTCTGATCGAAAACGCCACCCTGGGAAAGCCTGAAGGTTGGAGAATAAATACCAGTAGGGGAAAAGCTGACTCCTTTGCGAAAGTAAAACTCTGCATTTTGAAACCGAGCGCCCTTTAAGGACTTCATATTAGCCACGGCGCTTGTTGACCAGTCGATATAGAAATCAACTGGCTCGTAGAACATATTCAGTCGTCCACCCTCAATGTCGGCTAAGGCGGCTTTGTCGAGCGGTACGAAGTAGCGGTCGTTAGTTGGATCGTTTACGATTAAACCGTCAGCCCGTTCGGTGGCCGTCATTTTTGCGAGCATGGCGTCTGTAACAACATTCCGCGAGTCTACCTCTTTGTAGCCGCCCTTGACCGCGCCACCACTCACGCCTTTACGCACACGATAAAACTTCGCGTTGTCGCCGGACTGAAGTCCGATCTTCACTTCTGCAACGTCGCGAAGTTTGATGAGCCGACGACCACGAGCAGTAGGCGCCGCGACCTCCTTGAGCCGCTTGCCGTCCAGACTTGGCAAATTGATAGTGGTCGGGGCAGCAGAAAAGACGTCTCGCATGAATTCGTAAAGTGTAGGCAGTGCATCGAAAATGGGAAGGCGGCTGAACTGCGAAATTACCCCTTGCCTGACGGTGTATCGAGCCGTTCGAGTTAGCTCAAACGGCCACTTAGCTTTAGCGGTGAGATCGTTGAGAATTGCAGCATAAACCGTTCTAAGTTCGACCTCGTCTTCTATCGGATGGAGCTGCCAAAGATCGTAGTACTGATAAACGTTGGCGTCACGCTCGGCCGCGTCCTCACATCGCTCCAATTCCACGATCACGGGAAAGATGTCTATACCAGGGAACGTTGAGCGATGTAGCTTTATAACCCGAATGACTTTTGTGTTATTGAGAATAAAGGTTCTGAGTGGGAGATGGCTCAATATCGTCAGGAAGGATGAGCTAACAATAAAAAGCATGCGCGACCCAGGTCGAACGCGCTCTAGTGCGTTAACAATAAAATATCCGTACGAGTCTTTGCTTTGTAGTTTATAGATGTCGTCGTAATGGGCGCCGGGGACCACTTTAACGCCATACGGAGGGTTTCCAATGATCAAGTCAGGATGTTCTGCACGCTTGCAAGACCTTTGCCTATTTATCGCTCGATGAAGATCGCCTGTCTTTTCAATATCAAAGTAGTAGTCGGGATTGATGGTAATCGGGTCAAGAGAGTTTTGAGTGTCGATTGCGAGGTCGGCGCTCCATCGTTTGTGGCGGGTGCCCTTTTCGGCAGGACGCACGTTATCACGGAGCTGCTCCAAAAAGGTGCCCAGCAGTGTAAGCTGAACGGCGAACGGGTCGATGTCGCGCCCATACACGTGTGTTAGCGCCTCAAAGTGAGCAGAAAGGGGGTCGGGCGCGTGGCCTGCTTTTTGTTGGTCGGCTAGTACGTCGTCCGCGTAGGCCCTGTATATTTTTCTATAAAAATGGCCAGAGCCGCAGGCAGGTTCAACGATTTTGCGGTTACGAAAGCGCCTGAGAAATGCGCGGCCAATATCCGTCATAAATGTAACGGTCGCATCGGGTGTATAGACAGCGCCGATCGAATTGCGCAGCTCGTCGTCGATCAACCGTTCATAGATATGGCCGATAACGTTTTCGGGATTTTCATCTTTAGAGGAACGATAGATAATCGCGGAACGGACATCAATCTTGATAAGCTCATCGCGAATACCGGCGAGCGTGCTCTCGCTGGGCAGAAACCGATCGTAATTCTCCGCTTTAAAAACCTTGCCATACTGGTCCGTGTGCACATTAAACCCGTATCGGAAAATATCTTGCCACGTTACGCGAGCGATGTCGCTCGCCATACGCTTGTAAAAGCGACGCGATTTGATGAAAAGCCGCATGGCGCGATTGACATCTTTATGGCTCAGGGCGTTCAGCACTTTAAAACCAAATAAGCCGCCAATAAGATCGTATTCGGCGCGAGGAAACAGGGTGTGAATTATGCGCGGAGTACCAGGTCCAGACGATAGATCTTCAATTAATTTGATAAAGAGAATTTTGGTAGTGAAGTGTAGGCTGATAGCTTCAAGGGCAAAAGCAATATTTTTTTGATCGTTTGAACTGGACTGCCCAATATAATTTTTTCTATCCTCAATTATCTGCTTCAGGTACGGAATCAGAGAGTGGTCTCTAGACAAGTCAAATTTGCCCGTTTTGGAATCCATGAACTCAGCTGAAATGTCTTGGAAGGTGTCGCGTTTGAACACTAGTAGTCGTTCAAGGAGCTCCTTCGCGCCGAGCAGACGGCGTACCTCGCCGGGTGGCTCGGAAATAATCTTTGACCAGTTGGTGGCCGGTATCTGAACGTAAGTTAATCTGCCATCCGGCGGGTTGATTGTGGCAGTGATCTGAAGGAACCGGTGCTCTCTTCCATTCGAAACAATAATGAAAGGAACTGCCTTATCGAAAAAAGAGCTCGTTGCGTAATCGCGCGCTTGATTGATGTCGGCATCTTCGAGGTCGTGGGAGTATCTTTTGACCTCTAGCACAACATACGGATAGCCGCCGGAGAGATAGAGGCCGTCATACCGGCCGGATTTACCAAGTTCAAGCGGAACGCTGTGCTGGGCCTGGTAGTCGAGGCTATCAGGCGCGGGGAATTTGTGCGTAGAGCTCAAAAATGGCAGAACAAGTTTATCGGCAGTATCCTGCTCTGAATAGTTCAGCTTCGATTTGTCCAGCTGCGGCATGCTGACTGCTTCCCGATTCGACCGGAGGCAAATTACTAAGTTCCGACGCCGATGCACATCGCATTTTTGATGGGCGAAAAAATTGCAGTGAAATAAGGGTTTCGGGGGCCAACGCCGACGCCGAAAGTGGCGGAGGTTCGATCGCAAATGCTTCCAAGTAGAGCGAAATCAGAAATCCATTGTGTCAAGCTGAAATCTTCGTTCCATCTTGTGTCCTAGGGTGCTGCAGGACATAACCGCGCCCCCACACAGCTTGGATGTAGTTCTTTCCGCCTGATGCCTTGGCGAGTTTTTTGCGTAGCGTGTAAATGAACACATCTAGTATTTTCATTTCTGGCTCATCCAGACTGTCATAGAGATGATTGAGAAACATTTCCCTGCTGATCGGAGTCTCTTTGCGGAGGAACAGGAGCTCTAGTATTTGGTACTCCTTCGGGGTGACATGGAGGCGCACTCCGTTAATTTCCACCGTCTTGCAGTCCAAATTGATAACCAGGTCGTCATTCTGGATGACCGATTGAGCGTGTCCCCTAGAACGGCGCACGACGGCTTGGATACGGGCCACCAGCTCGTCTTTATGGAATGGCTTGGTCATGTAGTCGTCGGCGCCCCCGCCGAGACCCCTAACCTTGTCCGCGATGTCCGCGAGGCCGGACAGGATTAGGGTCGGCGTCTTTACTTTGGATGTGCGCAGACAGCGCAGCACGTTGAAGCCCGACATGTCTGGCAAGTTGAGGTCGAGGAGAATAATGTCGTAGTCGTAACACTTGCCAAGATCGATCCCTTCCTCACCGAGATCGGTAGTGTAGACGTTGAAGCTCTCAGATTTGAGCATCAGCTCGATCGATTGCGCGGTGCTGTTATCGTCTTCAATAACCAACACGCGCATGCAGGCCGCTTTCGTCGTATCGTAGGTACCAACGTTGGAGTTGGAGCTTTGACGACCTTCGAACTTCCAGGTCGAGTTACATGCGACACTAATGATCGATGATTAATAAGGCTTAAAATTTCTCGGGCGGCAGCAATGGTCAGCTCACTTTACAGAGCAGCGAAGTGACAAATCTATCCCATTGCTATGCCGGTGCCCTTTGCACATGCAGGTCCAGCGGTCGTAGCTCTTCTGCCTCACGTTACGAGTCATGGACGAGCGCCGGAGGGAAAACCGGCGAGCTCATTCGCAACGCCGGACCGGTTAACCGCGCAGCTGGAGGGGGCGAAGAGGCGCCAAAGGCGAGGAGGTGGGAACGACTGCTCCCGGCTCGCCAGAGAGGTATCATGGTATGGATAGGAAGATATTTTTACACATTTTCTTACACATTTTCACCACAATTATTAGAAAAGCCAATAAAATTGGGGTTTTTTACTACCCTAAAAGGACTTAAAATCCCTCGGGAGTAACTTCCCATGCCGGTTCAAGTCCGGCCGTCCGCACCATTGATCTTTTTTACTAGTATCGTTCTATAGCTCATTGAAAGGATTACGCTTTTACAGAGCCGCCGCAAAATGACTGTGACGTGAAGGACCACGGCGACTTCGAAAGCATTTGTGTCGCTCAAGGTCCGGTGGACGGCGTGGCGCAATGGAAGCGTCACTTCATCCGAAGCGGCTCCAGGGGCGCTTGCGTAATCGCATCATCGGCGTTCTCCACCGGTCTCCAGTGCCGATTCTCGTGAGGTACCTAGACGCGAACTAGCGTCGGGGCTTCCGCTCAGCGAATGACCGCTGTATCATATTCAAAACCGAATTTTATATATAAAACCAAGGCGTTATAATGGATAACGACAATCGCTCCGGTTCATCGAAGCCCACGGGCGCCGCCGTGGCGTCAACGCCCTTAAGCGTCATCACCGGCTTCCTCGGCAGCGGCAAAACAACGACCTTGTCACGGCTGCTGGCCGATCCGCGGATGTCGAAGGCCGCCGTCATCATCAACGAGTTCGGTGAAATCGGGCTTGACCACTTGCTCGTCACGCGGCCGCGCGAGGACGTCATTCTCCTGGCGAACGGGTGCCTTTGCTGCACGGTGCGCGGCGATCTGGTCGACACGCTCAGCGGCCTCTTCGTCGACCGCGCGCGCGGCAAAATCATGGATTTCGATCGCATTCTCGTGGAGACGACCGGACTGGCTGATCCGCTTCCCGTGTTGCGCACAGCGCATTCGGATCCGGAACTCGGCGGCCTGCTCCATCTGGAAAATGTCATCACCACTGTCGACGCGGTGCACGGCCTGGGACAGATTGGCTCGCATCCGGAATCCGTCAAGCAGATCTGCACGGCCGATACGGTTCTCATCACCAAAACCGACTTGGCGGAACGCGGGCAGATCGAGCAACTGCGCGCCGTCGTCGATGAAATCAATCCGGGCGTCGAAATGATCGAGGTGGTGCATGGCGAAGTGCCGTCCCAGCGCCTGTTCGACAGCCTTAATCCGACCACGCTTGGAATGGCTCGATTGCCGCGCTGGCTGACGGCCTCCGGTGCGATGACCGATCATAGCCAGCCGCCGCCGGCGCACGGTCATCACTACCATGCGCATCATCGAGAGGGCGTGCACTCATTTACGCTGACATTCGACAAGCCGATCACGGCGGCCGGCCTGCAGATATGGACGCAACTGCTGGGCGATTTTCGCGGCGCTGATCTGTTGCGCATCAAGGGCATCGTCAATATCGAAGGCCGGCCCTATGTGCTGCAGGCCGTGCAGCATCTGGTTCACCCGTTGACCGAATTGCCGGAGTGGCCGTCGGCCGACCATCGGTCGCAGCTCATTTTCATCACGCGCAATATTTTGCAGTCGGACATCGAGCGAACGTTGCATGCGCTGCAATTCGATTTGGCGAGGCAAAGCGGCACTGGCTTCGATGTTGAGAGCTTTCGGCGGTTCTCGGAACTTGCCGGCAGGTTTCGCCAGTCGGCATGATGATGCAACCTGCATCCGTCGCCGCAAGCACGCCATCGGTATTCCTGGAGCAGACCCAAGCCCGTCCGGTCACCGAAGTGTGGGGGCGGCGCGCCATGGTGTCGTCCATGCATCCGGACGCGACAGCGGCCGGCCTCGATATTCTGCGTGCCGGAGGTCACGCCGTTGATGCCGCCGTCGCCGTGGCAACCACGCTCGCGGTCACCAATCACAATTGGGCCGGCCTCGCCGGCGATTCGGCGTGGCTGATTTATGACCGGCGGACCCGGTCGGCGGCCCACCTCGACGGCTATTCGACTTGCCCACGGGCGATGACTGCGCAGCACCTGGCGGCGCACTTCGATCTCGATGCGAGAGTTCAGGCGGCGGCGTTTGCCGAAGAGCCGGGAGGCTTCCGCGAAACGGGAGTGGCAATCGCCATGGCGCCCGGCACACCGGCGACACTGCACGCGGCATGGCGACGTTATGGCGTCCTGCCGTTCGAGCGGCTGCTGGAGCCGGCGATCGACCGCGCTGCTAACGGCATCGTCATCTCGAGTTATGTCGCGGGCTCCCTCCAGAAAAGCCATACCAAGCTCGGAAGTTTCCCCGCGACTCGCCAAATCTTCCTTCGCTCCGATCGTTCGCCTTGGTCCAAAGGCGAGCTCTTGGTGCAACGCGACTTGGCCGAGACGTTGCGGCGCTATGCACGCGATCCTGAACGCGAATTCTCAAATGGTCGGACCGCCAATCTCATTCTTGATTGCGCCCGGCAAGCCAATGCCGCGCTGAGCGCAGAGGATCTGGAACACTATCGCCCGGTGTGGCGCGAGCCCGTTGATGGCAGCTATCGTGGCCACCGCCTCGTTACGACGACGCCGCCGACCGCCGGCGTTCACGTCGTGCAGGCGCTCAACGTTCTCGAACACATCTTGCCACCCGAATTGCCCTATGGCCATGCGCAGGCATTACACCTGATCATCGAAGCCTTGAAATGTGCGCTGGCGGATCGACGCATCAGTGGCGGCGATCCCGATCATATGTCGATCCCGGTCTCGCATATCGTAGACAAGACCTATGCGCGCGAGCTGGCACGTTCGATCGACCCGTCGGCCGCCCGTCATATTCTTGCCGATAGCCGGTCCACGGCCGTCGGAACCACGCATTTCGTGGTCGTGGACGAGCACGGCAACATCGTATCGGCCACCCAGAGCATCGGGCGGGATTTCGGCTGCGGCGAAGTCGCATCCGGAACGGGCCTGGTCATGAACGACCGAAGTTGGTGGATGTCATTGCGCGACGGGCCGAACCAGGTAGCGGCGGGCCGGCGTGCCAATATCGGCCACGCGCCGACCATGGTGTTCAACGCCGACGCGCCCTGGATCGTGCTCGGTTCGCCCGGCGGCTTCGGTATCGTGCCCTATGTCGTGCAAACGCTGACCGGCGTCATCGACTACGGCCTTGATCTGCAGCAAGCGATCGAGGCGCCCCGTTTCCGGCTGATGGATCTGGAATACACGGTCGCCTGCGAGGACCGCTTCGATCGCGCCATTCTTGATGAGCTGCGTTCGCGCGGTCATCGCATCGACTTGTTCCCGCCCTGGAGCGACCGTGTCGGCGGTGTCGAAGGGGTGCAGCGCGACCGCGCGACTGGTCATCTGTTGGCCGGTGTCGATCCGCGGCGCAATTCATACGCCGCCGGCTACTGATCTTTGGATTTCCGAGAGCGCTGCAAGGCCGCCGCATAACCGAGGCTGGAAGAAATCTCGGCCGCTGTGGCCAAGAGCTCGTCCTTCAGTTTCCCACCGAGTTGCTTTTCCAGCGCCGGATCGCGGGCGCCTGACATATTGATCGCGGCGACGATCTTGCCGCTGGCGTCACGAACGGGCGCGCATATGGAGCATCCGCTCGGCACGAAGGTACCGAGGCTGATCACATAGCCTCGCGCACGGTCGCGGGCCAGCACGCGGCGGAGTTGATCGAGCGTCGTCGGCGTGTCGACGGTATAGCGCCGCAGCGTGCGCTCCGCGCCATAGAGGGCGGTGAGCTCCGCGTCCGGCAGCTCGCAGAGCAGGACGCGTCCCATCGGCGCCGCATGCGCCGGCCGTCGTTGTCCGACCTGGAGGTTCGACGTGAACGGGCCCCGGCTCAGCACCCGGATCAGGTGCACGATTTCGGTGCCTTCGCGCACCGCCAGGTTGACGCCCAGGCCAGTGCGCCGGTTGAGCTCGTTGAGCGGCTCGCGCGCGACATTGACGATCTCGGTTGACGACAGATAGGCGAAACCCAGGCTCAGCACACGGCTGCCAAGCCGATAACCATAGCCGTCCTTGGTGCGTTCAACGAAGCCCAGATTCTCCAGCGTGTAGACCAGGCGAAACGCCGAGGAGCGCGGCACCTCGAGTTGCCGCGCGATCTCGGCCAGCCGCAAAATCCTGCCGTCGTCGCCGAACAGCTGAAGGATCGTCAGCCCGCGCTTGAGACCGGGTACAATATAGCGCTCGCCACCTTCGCTCGATGTACCGGGCGGCGGTTTGAACTGGCGCAATTCGGCGACCGACCGCTCCGCTGCAGCAGGCGCCGGCATAGCCGTGTTCTTGGCTTGGCGACCGCTCATTGGGCCAAAATCTTGCGCGCTATCAGCATCCGCTGGATTTCGTTGGTGCCGCCACCGATCTGATAGTGACGCAAGTAACGATAGAACAATGTAAGCGGCAGCTCCAGGGCCTCGCCCATCGCGCCGTGAATTTGAATGGCGTGATCGAGGCAACGGGCGCCCCATTCGCTCGCGCACATCTTGACCATCGCCGCTTCGGCCCGCACGTCCTCGCCGGCATCGGCGCGCGAGGCGACATCGTAGGTCATCGCCCGCAGCGCACTGATATCGACGTACATCTCGACCAACCGCCATTGGATGGCTTGGCGTTCGGAAAGCGGCTTGCCGAAGGTCACGCGCTGCTTGGCCCAGTCGCGGCTCATGTCGAGCGCGCGCTGCATCTTGCCGATGGAGTAGGGGCCGCGCATCAGACGATCGTGGATTGTCAGCCATTTCTGGCCGAGACGAAAGCCGTTGCCGACGTCGCCGAGAACGGCTCCGGAATCGACATAGCAGTCGTTGAAGTTGACGATATAGGTCGAAGCTGTCGAGCCAAGCCACGTGGAAATGCCCGGCTCGTCGATCTTAAGACCCGGATTATCGCGCTCGACGATAAACATGGTGATGCCGCCGCGCTGCCGCTTTTCCGGATCGGTCACGGCCTGCACCAGGATGAAATCGGATTCGGCGGCGCCCGAGATCCACATTTTGGTGCCATTGATCACCCAGCCATTGCCCTTGGGCGCCGCCGAAGTCTTCATCATGCCGCCGGGATCGGAACCGGCATTGGGTTCGGTCTGGGCGAAGCAGTGAATGCGAGTGCCTTCGATCGCCGGCTTCAGATAGCGCTCGATCTGCTCGCCGCGGCATTGATAGAGAATGTTGGGGACGTTGACGAACGGAAACGGCACGGCCGTGTACATGAATTGTTCGATCACGGCCATACGCGCCAGCGTGCTCATCTCGTGGCCGCTGTATTCCTTCGGCACCATCAGATACCAAAGCCCCGTGTCACGCGCGATCTTTTCCAGCCGGTCGGTGATCTCTTTCGGATAGACGCGGCGCAGATTGGTCAGCGGCTGCAATCCGTACGCCGCGCCCTTGTGTGATAGATATCTCGGTTCGAGCGGCAGCAATTCGTCGTGGACGATTTTGCGCGCGAGGTCGCGATATTCAATGACTTCGGCGGGAAGGGTGTAGCCCGCGGGCGTTTCGGTCCTGGTATCCATTGTTTTTGTCCGGTGCTGTTTTCACCCAGCCTTGCGCATGGCTGGTCTCGGCTCGCGTATCAGATCGGTCAGCGGCGCAACGTCTTCCAGTTTCTCCAGATCGTGCAGCAGGTCGGCGGTCGGCTCGATCGATGCCGGGTCGATCACAAGCTCGGCACAGCCGCGAAACTTGACCATCAGATCGCTCCAGCTTGGCGGCGTCAGCGGCTCCCAGGGGCCGCGGTTCTGCTGATCGCGGAAATAGTCGCCGGACTTCGTCCACACTTCGACGATGCAGCCGTGCGGCGCGTAATCCGGCAGATAGCCGTCCTTGGCGAAATCCGGTGAGATCACCATGGTCACCTTTTTCATCAGTTCGATGATGCGGGGATCGGCGACCGCGGCGTCGGTGACATTGGTAAGAGTGACCTCGCCTTCGACCAGTGCGAGCGCGACGCAGAACGGCAGGCTGTACTTGGCCTCAAGCTTCGATTTGGCCACGGCGAACTTCAAATAGTCCGCGACCGCGGGCGTAACGCTGCAGACGACGCGGTCGACCGCGTCGGCGGCGATGCGATGGTTTTGCCGCATGCGCAAGACCGCGGTGATTCCCGGATGCGACCGGGTGCAGGTCGGGTAGGCTTTGTAGGTCATGCCCGGCTCGGTGAATTCGAAAGGCTTGCCCAGCTTCTCGACGATACCGCTGCCGCTGACGCCGTCGCCGAAGGTCTGCAGAAAGCCGTCGCGCGCTTCGATCACGTCGGTCGGGCCGGTAAATCCGAGCTCGGCGAGCAGCGCGGCCTCAAGGCCGTCGCGCGCGGAACGGCCGGCGCCGAACGCCTTGCTCATGGTGCCAATTCCGGCCCGGATACCGCTCGCCATGACGCCGGCGATGCCTAGTGCGGTCGCCATCCTGCCGGCATCGAAGTTCATGAGCTTGCCGCAGGCGACGGCGGCGCCGAACGTGTTCAGAATGGCAAGCGGATGCCAGCCCTTGAGTTGAAGGCCTGGCTTGACGCCGACGCCGATCTTGTCGGCGACCTCGACGCCGATCACATGCGCAGCGATGAGATCCTTGCCGGAAGATCTGCGTTCCTCTCCGAGCGCGATGACTGCGGCGCAGATCGCGCCGGACGGATGGTTCATGTTCGTCACGACGATGTCGCTGAAGCCGAACACGTCCGCCGCCGTGCCGTTGATCAAGGCCGCCAGCGCCGGTGCGGTACGAAAGCCCTGACCGATGACGGTTGACCGGCCGCCGGATCCGGTCGTGCGGGCATATCGGGCCACGATCTGGGACGCCGGCTCGCCGCAGCCGCCGAGAATGATGCCGACCGTGTCGAGGAACGAGCGCTTGGAGCCCTCGATCACGTCGGCGGGCAAATCGTCAAAATTCGTACTGGCCGCAAAACGCGCCAATTGGCCGGTGATTCCCTCCCTTGCCGTCACCTGATCCATGTGCGTCTCGCTTCCGCGTCCTCGAGCTTGAGGGTCGTCATGTCGTCACCAAGCTGTGACGCCGCCGTCGACTGATAAAATCGCTCCGGTGATAAAATCCGAAGCGTCTGACGCCAGAAAAACCACCGGTCCTTTCAGATCATCCGGACCGCCGGGACGCCCCAACGGGATTTCGCCCAGGATGACGTCCTTACGCTCGTCGAAGCGGCTCGCGTTGCGGCTGGAAGGAAAGAAGCCAGGCGCGATGGCGTTTACATTAATTCCCTTGCGCGCCCATTTGACCGCGAGATCGCGGGTCATGTTGACGACCGCGCCCTTGCTGGTGTTGTAGGCGATTGAATTGTGAATTGCCGGGTTCTTGCCGAGCAGCCCCGACACCGAGGCGATATTGATGATCTTGCCCTTGCCGCGCGCGATCATGGCCGCGCCGAAGGCCTGTGAACAGAGAAAGGTGCCGGTGACATTGACCCGCATCACTTGTTCCCAACGGTCGAGCGGCATTTCCTCCGGCGGCGCGAACCAGGCGCGGCCGGCATTGTTCACCAGGACGTCGACGCGGCCGAAGCGTTGAAGCGTCAGGTCGCGCATCGCGGCGATATCGTCGGCGCTCGCAATGTCGCAGCGGGCCGGCAGCACCCGCACCCCGATCCGCTCGAGTTCATGCGCCGCCTGCTCGCAGGGCTCCAGGTTGCGGCCGCAGATCACGACATCCGAGCCGGCTTCGGCCAGCGCCGTCGCCATCTGGCGTCCGAGCCCCTTGGCGCCGCCGGTGACGACGCTGACCCGGCCGGCGAGCGACATCAGCTGTTGTATCGTTGCCATCGCGGTCGGATCGCACCGTGGTTTTAGAGATATGGCCGCTCGAGCTTGAACGTCTCGGTGAGCCGCGCATACATCGGTCCGGACAGACGCCCGACTGGATTGAGTTTCTGAAAATTCACGCGCAGGCGCTCGTCGACGACGTCGTCGCGATAGTGGAACCAAACCACTTCGCCGAGGACGAAGTGATGGCGTGAGCCAATGTCGATGATGCGGATCATCCGGCACTCGAAGCAAGCCGGCGACTCGACGATGCGCGGAGGCGAGACTTTTCGCGCGGGCGCCGTGGTGAAACCCGCCTTCTCCAGCTCGTTGATTTCCGGCGGAAAATTCGTCGAGCAGATATTCATCCTGTCGGCCATCTCATGGTTCACGATATGAACTATGAATTCCGGACTGTGGCGCAGGTTCTGGATGGTGTCTTTTTCGCTGCCGTCGTCCTGGTTGCCCGACGAAAAGAACAGGGTCGGTGGATCCGTGGCGACGATATTGAACAGACTGAACGGCGCGGCGTTCGGTCCCGATTTGCCGAGGGTCGTCACGAGCGCGATGGGCCGTGGCACGATGGTGCCGGTCATCAGCTTATATTGCTGCGGCTCGCTCAGTTGAGCTGGATCGAATTCCATAACATTCCTCTCGGTTTGGCTTTAATTCCCACGCAGATTGATATTCGCCTCTTTGCCGATCTCTTTGGTGCTCTCGATCGTGGTCTTGAGAAATCCGGCGAATTGTTCCGGCGTCGTCGGTGACGCGACGAAACCGAATTTGGCGATCGCGGTCTTCACCGAATCGGTGTCGAGGGCCTGGTGCAGGGCATGGACCAGGCTGTCTTTTACCGGCGCGCTGAGGCCTTTCGGGGCCATGGCGACGTACCAAGTCTGCTGGTCGTAGTGAGGAACCGTATTGGCAACGGGTGGTACTCCCGGTAAGGCCGCGATCGGTTCCGCCGAAGTCACCGCGATCGGGCGAAGCTGACCCGATTTAATCAGTGGCATGGCCGGCGCCGCGCCCGCGAACATGACATCGATGCGGCCGGCGACCAAATCGATCAGCGGCGCCTGAGTGCCTTTGTACGGGATATGCACCATTTTTATCCCGGTCTGCTTCATAAACAGCTCGGTCGCGATGTGCGTTCCGGTGCCAATGCCGCCGGATGCGAATTGCAGCTTATCGGGGTTCTTCTTCGCCGCGTCGATCAAATCTTGGATTGTCTTGAACGGACTGGTGGCCGGGACCACGACGATGTTCGGGATCACCGCCAAACGCGTCAGATAATCGAAGTCGAGCGGATCGAAATTGAATTTTTCGCCGAGCGCCACGTTGTTGAAATAGCCGTCGGACTCAAGGAGCAGTGTATAGCCGTCGGCCGGTGATTGGTGCACCGACGAAGCCGCGACGATGCCGGTCGCCCCGGGCTTGTTCTCAATCACGATCGTTCCGTGCAGATCCTTTTCCATTTCGCTGGCGATTGCACGGACGAGATAATCGGACGCTCCGCCCGGTGGATAGCCCACGACCCATTTGATCGGGCGGTTCGGGTAGTCCGCCGCATGAGCCTGCGCGGCGAATGCCAAGGCACCGATCGTGGCTGCGATACAAAGGATCAGTCTGCCGAGCTTCATTGTTATCCTCCACTCCTTGCTTTTTTCGTTGCTCCGCGGTCGGGCAGCGCCTGGCTCGATATCGCGTCGTCGACGAGCTGCCGTACGGCGGCGACGTTTGCCAGGTTCTGCAGCCGCATAAACAATTTGTCGCGCGGGACCGGGGCGAGCGCATCGCCGATGCAGTCGTTGAACTTCGTCTGCAGTTCGGTCGTCGTCAGCGGCCGGCTGCCGTGTCCCTTGGCGCGGCTGACCGGTGCGCTGACGAATTGTTTGCCATCGGCAAGCGTCACCGTAACCAGATCGAACGGGCAGTAGTTCGGAAAGTCGGGATCGACGCTGGCGTCCACGTCGATTTTGACGAGACCGATCAGCCGCCGCACGTCGCTGCGCGTGAGGAATTCATCGGTGAGCTGTGCGAATCCGACGTTGCCGGCCAGAAATGCCGCGGCGAGGCAGAACTGAATGCTGAATTTCGCCTCGAGCGGATTGTTTGGGCGTTCAACACGCAGCATCCCGGCCTGCGTTGCGCCAATCTTCACATGGATCGCCGCGATGGCTTGCGTATCGAATCCGCTCTTGCCCCGTAGTTCGATTGCCGCATCGATGGCGCGATGGGCGGCGTAGCATACCGGATAGCGCTTGATGCTCAGACGATGCTCGGTGATGCGCCATGACGAGCCGAGCGGAATGGTCACGTCGTCCCGATTGCAGCGGCCATTTGGCGAGAAGGCGTTGAGAAAGCCGTGACGATTTTCCAGCACGTCCTCGGCGCCGGTAGCGCCAGCCGCGGCAAGGCGCGCGCTGAGCAGGCCGGAAGCCGCCGCACGGCCGACGTGGAAGGATTTGGAGGAACTGCCAAAATTTGCAGTCAAGCCTGTGGCCTGCGACGCCGCCAGCGCGATCGCGTGGGTCGCCTCGGTTGCGTCGAGCCGGCGCAAACTTGCGCAGGCTGCGGCCGCCGCAAGCGTGCCGTACACCGCGGTCGGGTGCCAGCCCTTGGTATGCAGCGGATCCGGCTCGCGCCGGTTCAGTTCGGCCCAGGTCTCGAAACCGGCAACATAGGCCGTGACCAGCGCGGCCCCGGGACAATCAAGCTCCTCGGCTTCGGCGAGGAGCGCCGGCACCATGACGGCGCTTGGGTGACCGCGCATTGCGACATCGTCAAAATCGAGCACATGGGCAGCCGTGCCATTCACCATCGCCGCAGCGGGCGCATCGGCGCGCCGGCCGGTGAACGCGATGTGCGCGTGCCCGGTATCTTCCACCGGCAAATAGACCTCGGCGGCCGCATGGACGGGGGCCTCGCTGCGGCCGGCGATCATGGTGGCAATGCAGTCCGTGAAGCCGGTGCATGCAATCTCTGCCGCTTCGGACGGAATCGAAGCCGGCCGCAGCTCGGCGGCAAACATCCCCAATGCCCGAGTCAGCCCAATCGGCATGGCGTCATTCCATCCTCATCAGGCCGCCGACCCTGTCTTGGCGCGCAGCGCGGCCAGACTGCCGCCCTGCATGACGTGTCCGGGAAGCGGGTGGCCGACGATCGTCTGTGCCAAGCGTGCCGTTTCGATCATCCGCTCCAGATCGATGCCGGTCGCAATGCCGATCTCGTCGCACAGCAGAACGAGGTCCTCGGTGCAGACATTGCCGGCGGCACCCCGGTGCCGCGCAAATGGACAGCCCCCGAGGCCCGCGACCGAGCTGTCAAAGCTATCGACGCCCATTTCCAATCCGGCATAGACGTTGGTCAGCCCCATGCCGCGGGTATCGTGCAGGTGCAGATTGATCCGCACCGTCGGGAAGTGCTCGCGCAGCGCGCTGATAAGACGTTTGACCGCCGATGGATTGGCCCAGCCCATGGTATCGGCCAGCGCGATTTCCTTGATATCCAAATTGTGAGCGGCCGCGATCTCGAAAATCTGTTTTACCAGGCCGACCACGCGCGGCGGCGGAATTTCACCTTCGAAATTGCAGCCAAATGCCGCCATCACCGAACCTCGGTTCACGGCGATGCCGCGAGCCTTGTACATCGCCGCCTGCTCGTGCAGCGCTGCGATGTTTTCCGCCATCGTGCGGTTTTGATTGCGCCGCAGAAACGTTTCAGAGGCACAAAGTGGCAGCGCGCCTTTCACGGTCAGGCGATCGGCAAAGCCGAGCGCGCGATCGAACCCCTGGGTGTTGAAGAACAGGGCGGAATATTCGACACCCGGCTTTTTGTTAAAACGCCTCACCACCTCGTCGGCATCGGCCATGCCAGGCACCTTCTTCGGATTGACGAAGGAGACGATTTGCATCTGCCTGATGCCGGTCTCCGATAGCGCATCGATCAACTCGACCTTTCGCGCGGTCACGATCGCGGCGCTCTCGATTTGAAATCCTTCGCGCGGGCCTTCCTCCTTGATGGCAATCGATTTGGGCAAATCGCTCATGGCGAACCACTCATGATATGACGCTCTCGTGCGGCGGCACGAAGGGGTAGGGCACACCAGCGCCACGATTGCGGTAGGGCAGGGCGACGACCGCAGTGCCCGGCGTCGATTCCCTGTCGACGTCATTGAGTATGCCGAGTTCGAGGTCGACCAGCCCGTAATCGGCCAATTCCCGCTTGTCCGAAATGCGAGCCCAGATGCGCAATGTCTCGCCGACCAGATTGAGCGCACGGAACTGGAAGCTGACTTTCCACAGCCAGCCCGCCGGGCCGGCCCATCGGCGCAAGCATTGCACCACGAATTGCTGCTTGAGCGTGCCGTTGATGGCGAGGTTCGGCAGCTTGTCATGAGAGATCGCAAAATCGCGGTCGTAATGAATGCGATGCCAATTTTCGATGGCCGCCGACCAGCGCATGAGAATCGGCTCCGACAGCGGCCCTTTGGCCAGTTCGGGGATTGCGGTCGCCGCCGCAACATCGTCGAAAAATGTTTGCTGAGCGGTTGCCATGGTCATCGCCGGATTTGCGTCTTGCGCACGCGCAGCAGAAGCTGGCCGTCGGCCGCGTAATCCGTGGCGATGACCACGAATAACATCGGGCCGGACTTGCCGGCTTTTTCGTAGATCGTTTCGTAGCGCGATTTGGCGATGATGCGGCTGCCGTGCCGCGCGTAAGCGAAGAATTCGACCTCGGTGCCGCCGTTGAGGAGCGCGAGACCTTTGACCGGAAGCGGCGGCAGACCTTGCACGGTGGCACCGACAATGCCGTCGAAATCCGGATCGCCGGCGCGTTCCGTCAGCACATCGGGTGTTCCGAAATCCTCGCGGAACATCGTCATTGGAAATAGCGGCGGCGCAACCGGTCCTTGAAATCGGCTGGCGGCCCCGTCGTCGTGATAGATCGCGTCGTCGTCGAGCGAGGCCTGGGCGAAGCGGCGGACCGCGCCGCGTTCAACCGCGTCGCAAGCGGCGACCGGTTCGGATTCCATTCCGATCAAGGCTTCGATCTCGGCGGTGAGAAGGGCCATGGCGCGGCTTCTCACGACCGCGCGCTACGCGCGGATGCCGCCGGCGCGCCGGCCTCCGCCGACGCGATAACGCCTTGCGCCAGCATGGCGTCGATCTCGCTTCGCTGATAGCCGAGGTCTTGGACGATTTGAACGCTGTGCTCACCCAACAACGGCGGGCTTTGCCGGATGTCACCGGCGGTGCCGGAAAACTTGACCGGCAAACCGACCATTCGCAGCGCGCCGACTTGCGGATGTGTCACGGTCTGAATCATGTCTCGAGCGATCGCCTGTTCGTCGACCGCGACCTGATCGATGGTATTGACGCGGGTGAACGGCACGCCTTCCGCGGCGAGGCGCTTTTCCCACTCGACGACAGTGCGGGTGGCGAGGATGTCGGCCAATTGCGCGATCAGCTCGTCACGATTTTCAAAGCGGCCGGCGGCGTTGTGATATCGCGGGTCGGCACCCCATTCCGGACGGCCGACGGCGTTGCAGACACCGCACCACATGCGATCGGTGAATGCGGCGACGACCATCCAGCCATCCAGGGCGTGAAAGGCCTGATACGGCACCATGCCCTGGCCCGAGGAGCCGCGGCGCGGCGGCACCTTGCCGCTGGCGAAATAGGACGAGAAGTGATTGGTCAGCATCGCCATCTGGCCTTCGAGCAGCGAGGTATCGACAAGCTGACCGCGTCCGGTGCTGTGGCGGGCTTCGAGGGCCATCAGAATGCCGATCGTGGCGAACAGTCCGGCGCCGATGTCGGCGACGGAAATGCCCATCTTGACTGGACCGCCGTCCGGCTCGCCGGTCAGGCTCATGCCGCCGGAATAGGCCTGCACCACCGCGTCGTTGGCACGCTCGGCGGCGCGCGGCCCGGTGGCGCCAAAGCCGGTGATGCGGCAGTAGATCAGCTTCGGATTGGCGGCGCTCAGTTGCTCATAGCCGAAGCCCAGCCGGTCGAGCGTACCGAGGCGAAAATTATCGATCAGCACGTCGGCCGAGAGCGCGAGCTTTTTGATCACCGCCGCGCCCTGCGGAGTTTTCAAATCGACCGCCAGGCTGCGCTTATTGCGGTTGACCGCCGCAAAATAATGCGACACCGAGCCGGCAAAGAACGGTGGCCAGTTGCGACTTTCATCGCCGTGCCCGGGTTGCTCGATCTTGACGACATCGGCGCCGTAATCGCCCAGCATCAGACCGCAATAGGGGCCGGCCATGGCAATGCTGCATTCGATGACTTTCAGGTGATGCAACGGTCCGGCCATCACGCTGCCCTCTACGCTCGCGCCAGCTCTTCGTTATTGAGCATCGATGATTTTCCAGGAGCCCGGCTCGGCCGAGATGACGTAGCGGGGGGCGGCCGAGATCTTGTCGATGAAGGCTTCGCCCTCCTTCATCACCATGCGGATATTGTCGCGCGATTGAAGCAGCCGGATGTCGTCGAGCGGGTTGCCCTTGACGGCGATGATGTCGGCAACCTTGCCGACGTCGAGCGAGCCCAGCGTGCGGCCGAGCCACAACGCTTCCGCGGCGTTGATGGTCGCGGTCTTGATCGCTTCCATCGCCGACATGCCGTACTTCACATAGAGTTCGAGCTCGACGGCGTTGCGTCCGGCCTCCGGGTCGTAGCCGAGATCGGTGCCCATCGCGAGCTTGATGCCTGCGGCGTGCATCTTCTGAAACGACTCGAAGCAGTATGGCTGGATTTTCTTCATCTTCTTCAAGACGAATTCGGGCGTGCCGTGGGCGCGGCGGCTTTCGATCGCCTCGTCGGTACGATGCAGCAGCGTCGGGATCACCGGGATGTTGGCGTCGACGATCATCTTGATGGTGTCGTCGTCGGTGAAAACGATGTGCTCGATGGTGTCGACCTTGGAACGCACGCACATGCGATGCGATTCCGCGGTGAAGCAATGCGCCGAGACCGGCTTATGGAAGGCGTGCGACTCGTCGACGATGGCGTCGAGCTCGTCCTGCGTCATGTTGCGCACGTCGGGCTCTTCCTTGTCGGTGCCGCCGCCGCCCGAGACGCTGGTCTTGATCAGGTCGCAGCCCATGCGAAGCTGCTCGCGCACCATCTGCCGCAGTGGGTAGGGCCCATCGGCAGTGTTGCCGGGCAATCGCCGCGCGGCGCGCGGGATCGTCAGGTCGAGGTGCGAATTGGCGATGACAGCGCGGCCAGCCACGACCAGCCGCGGGCCGGCAATGATGCCCATTTCGATAGCGTCGCGGATGGCGCAGATCTCTTCGGTCATCAGACCGCGTGGCGTCAATCGGCCGAGATCGCGCAGCGTGGTAAAGCCCATTTCAAACGCCACCTGAGCGTGAAACAGCGCGTAGAACGACTGCAGCTGCGGGGTGATCTCGAAGGTGGCGACGCGATAATTGTTGAAGGTGAGCGGGTTGAGCGCGGCGATATGGAGATGGCAGTCGAATAGCCCCGGCAGCAGCGTACAGCCTGCGGCGTCGATCACTCTCGCTCCCTGCGGAACCTCGATCTCGCCCTCGCGGCCGACCGCAGCAATCTTGTCGCCGTCGACGACGACGATTGCGCGTTCGATGACCTTCTCATGAGAAACGTCGATCAGTCGTGATCCCTTGATCACCACTTTCGCTTCCGCCATTTCCGTCCCCTTATCAATAAATACCGGCGCAAACAGTGTTGTACCGGCTTGCGGTCGTGAACCGCCGACCGCCGATTGGCGGCGGCCAGGAGAACGGTACGGTCGTTTTACATTGAAATCAACGTTTTATTTATGAAACAAGCAGTCCGGATCAGGTCCTGTCCGCGAGGCCTTAGCCCGCGGCTGAGCTGGAACCGCTAGCCGTATCGATGACTCCAACGACGGCACTTCGCTGCACGGGGCAAGCACGGGAAGACCGTGCTGGTGAGGGAGTTGGGCTATGGGCTTCGCGCGGCGGCGAATGGCAACGACACTATCGATTTGAACGAGTTGCCACCGCGCGCCGACACTATGTTCGCCTACATAGTTTTGCCGAGCGGGCTCGATGGCGTAACCCTTGCGAGGAAAGATGTGCCGCGGCCCGGCATAGGTGTATCGTGCCCTAGCCTCTTCGTTTCAGACCATTGCAGGGCTCAGTCCATCGGCTGCGGTCCGCTTCGCAGCCGTGAGCAGGTTCGTGAGTCTTCAGCGCAATCGGCAGCAATCGCCAGCTGACCATAATGTCGGCCGTAGAGGTCGTCTCGCTCTCTCTCCGAGACCCATTCGTCCTACGCGATCCTTTGGTTGCCGACGGCCGCGAGCGGGCGCAGCAAATTCTGCGAGCCGGTCACCGAGCCGAAGATTCCGCCCTGCGCTTTGATCATCGCGAGCCCGGCGTCGTGAAACTCCGGAAAGTAGGAGGCGCAACAATCGGCCAATACGATGCAGCGAAAGCCGCGATCATTCGCCTCGCGCACCGTGGTATTGACGCACACCTCAGTCGTGACCCCGGCGACAAACAGCGTATCGATACCGCGATTGCGCAACATCAGGTCGAGATCGGTCTGATAGAAAGCGCCCTTGCCCGGCTTGTCGATCACGGGTTCAGCTTTCGACGGATAAAGTTCGGGGATGATGTCGTGGCCGGGCTCGCCACGGATGAGGATGCGCCCCATCGGCCCACGGGCGCCAATACGGGTCGACGGGTCGCCGCGCTCGAGCTTGTGCCGCGGCGCATCAGACAGATCAGGCCGGTGCCCTTCGCGGGTATGGATAACCAGAACACCGAGGCGCCGCGCTTCAGCGAGCACCGCCTTGCACGGCGCGACCGCCGCACGGAGCCGGGTGACGTCATTGCCCAGCGCCTCGCCAAAGCCGCCCGGCTCCAGAAAGTCGCGCTGCATATCGATGATGAGGAGCGCTGCACTGTCGAGATCGACAGTGAGCGCCGACGGCTCGGCTTCCACTCTCACGCGCGGCATGACCGTCTCCGGCCTGGCAATGACGTGACGATGTGCAAGATCGGGGCCAGCAAACTGGATCTCGACAAACGCACTGACACCGGATCACTGCCTAATAAATGTGCGACCCTGCCGCAGTCGCGCCGCAAGCGTACTCGCCAAGCTGACCGAACGGTGCCAAACAAGTCAAACGGATTGCCATCCGTCTCGAACGACCTTCCGGTGCTGCGGCTCTTATGCGATCGTGTCCTGGTGACGAATTTCGGAAAGATCGTCATGTCGCCGGCGGCAACAGGCTGCGCTTGGCCGAAGAACCGGCGAGCCCGATCGATCTTCCTTCTCATCTATGCCGCGTCTAGGCGCGGTCGCGGGGTGCGCCGTGAAGAAAGCGAAACGAACCGAATCTCGTACTCGCGCCAAGACCAAACGGACGAAACCGCGGCACGCGCGACCCGCCGGACCAGCAAAGGAAGGCGACGCGATCGATGCGTTGGTTGCCGCAAGTGCGCAGGCACTGGGCATCCCGCTCGATCCGTCCTGGCACACAAGCGTAGCATTCAATATGCGGCTTATTTTGACCCATGCGGCGAAAGTTGACGGTTTTCGGCTCCCCGACGACGCCGAGCCGGCAGCGATCTTCCATGCTTGATACGCCGGCGAGCAATTTCGACTTTGCCAGCGCGGCTGCTATTGCCGCCGCAGTGACATCCGGCCGCAGCAGCGCCGTGGAAGTCGTGCAGGCGACGTTGCAACGCATCCGCGAACGCAACCCGGTTCTCAATGCTTTCACCGCAGTCACCGAGCAGCGCGCATTGCTCCGCGCCGAAGCGATCGACGCCACCCACATGCGCGCCGCGCCGCTCGGTCCACTGGCCGGAGTGCCGTTCGCGGTCAAGAACCTGTTCGATGTCGCCGGGCTATCGACGCTTGCCGGCTCGAAGATCAATCGCGAGTTGCCGCCGGCGACGCGCGACGCGGCCCTGATCGAGCGGCTGGAAGCCGCCGGCGCTGTTCTGGTCGGTGCGCTAAACATGGGTGAATACGCCTACGATTTCACCGGCGAGAATGTTCACGATGGTGCTTCGCATAATCCGCACGATTGCCGACGCATGACGGGCGGCTCGTCCGGCGGCTCGGGCGCGGCGGTCGGCGGCGGTCTCGTGCCGTTCTGCCTCGGCTCCGATACGAACGGCTCGATCCGCGTGCCGGCGTCGCTATGCGGCATTTTCGGATTGAAGCCGACTTACGGGCGGCTCAGCCGCGCGCGTACCTTTCCCTTCGTCGCGAGCCTCGATCATCTCGGGCCGTTCGCCCGCACGGCACTGGATCTGGCCCTGGCTTACGACGCCATGCAGGGTTTCGATGCCGAGGATCCGGCCTGCGCCAACCGGCCGATCGAACCGGTGGCGCCGCTGCTGGAGCGCGGCGCAGATGGGCTGCGCGTCGCGGTCGCCGGCGATTACTTCAAGGGCCATAGCGCCGAGACTCGCAACGCCGTCGACCGCGTGGCGGCGGCGCTCGGCACCGATCGCGACATCGAGATTCCGCAGGCCGAGCGCGCTCGCTCGGCGGCCTTCATCATCACCGCCAGCGAGGGCGCGAGCTTGCACCTCGACCGGCTGCGCAGGCGGGCGCGTGATTTCGATCCGGCCGTGCGCGACCGGCTGATCGCCGGCGCGATGACGCCGGCGTCTCTGGTCGTCAAAGCGCAAAAATTCCGCCGCTGGTATCGGGAGCAAGTCGTCAAGCTCTTCGAGGAGGTCGACGCCGTCCTGACGCCAGCCACACCATGTCCGGCGCCGCTCATCGGCCAACAAACCTTTATGTTCGGCGACACCGAATTGCCGGTGCGCGCCAATCTCGGCCTCTATACGCAGCCGATTTCATTCATCGGCCTGCCGGTTGTGGCCGTTCCGGTACCGTTGTCGCCGTTGCCGATCGGCGTGCAGATCATCGCCGCTCCCTGGCGGGAGGATATTGCGCTGCGGATCGCGCATGCGCTGGAGAAGCATGGCGTGGTCGCGGCGCCAAGGCCGGCCCTTTAAGGCCAGGAGGAGAGCGGCATGCAGATCGACCTTCCGGAGGTCGTCGCTGAAGTGACAGAGGCGTTCGCGCGTTACGAACGGGCGCTGGTCACCAACGACGTCGCTACGCTCGATGCGCTGTTCCACGATGACGTTCGTACCATCCGCTACGGCGGCGGCGAAAATCTTTACGGCTACGCCGCAATCAAGTCCTTCCGCGCCGCGCGCTCGCCGGCCGGCCTCGCCCGCACGCTGTCCAAGACCGTCATCACGACTTACGGCCGAGATTTCGCCACGGCGTCCACGCTGTTCCATCGTCCCACCACGCCGGCCAAAATCGGCCGACAGATGCAGACTTGGGTGAAGTTTGACGAAGGCTGGCGCGTGGTCGCCGCGCATGTCAGCGTTATTGACGCGGCCTGAGCGCGCCGAGCGGCAGGCCCGTGGCGCGGTGAAATTTGCGGCCCAGGGCGGCAAGTTTGGCGTCGCCGCCATCGGGCGCAAGTAACGTCACGCCGAACGGCAGCCCGTCATCGCGCATCGCCGCCGGTACGGCAAGCCCGCACAGATCGAGCAGGTTGACGAAATTCGTGTACGTACCGAGACGGCTGTTGAGCGCGATCGGGTCGGCCTCAACCTCGGCGATCGTGTAGATCGTCGGCGCCGTCGGCACGACCAGCGCGTCGACGGCCCGGAACGTGCGGTCGCGGACACGACGGAGTTTCTCGAGCCGATAGAACGCGGCAAATGCATCCGCGGCACTCAGCCGCGCGCCGGCGGCGATGATCTGCCGCGTCACGGGCAACAGCGAATCCGGTTGGGTGTCGATCAAGGATTTGGTCGCGAGATACCGTTCGGCTACCCAGGGCCCTTCGTAAAGAAGCCGCGCCGTCTCGTAGAACGGATTGAAATCGACCTCGACGATCGTGGCGCCGAGGGTGGCGAACTTAGCCAAAGCGGCATCGTAGGCCACGGCGGATGCTTTATCGTCGAAAAATCGGCGCTGATCGAGAGGCGGAATACCGAGCCGCGTGCCTTTTGTTGGCGCGTCGGCCGGGCCGAGCGGTAACGCCCGCGAATACGGATCGGCTTCGTCCGGGCCGGCGATGATCGTCAGTGCTGTCGTCGCGTCATCGACGGTCAGCGTGAAGATCGAGACGCAATCAAGGGTGCGGCAGGCCGGCACCACGCCCGCGATCGACACAAGGCCGAGGCTTGGCTTCAGTCCGACGATATTGTTGAAGGCGGCTGGCACGCGGCCCGATCCGGCCGTATCGGTGCCGAGCGCCAGCGGCACTATGCCGGCCCCGACCGCCACCGCCGAACCCGAGCTTGAGCCGCCGGGGATAAGACGCGCATCGAACAGATTGCGTGGCGTGCCATAGGGCGAACGCGTGCCGACAAGCCCGGTGGCGAACTGATCAAGATTGGTCTTGCCGATGACGAGCGCGCCGGCGGCGCGCAGCCGCGATACGACGGTGGCGTCGTTGTCGGCACGATACGCGAAGCTCGGGCACGCGGCGCTGGTCGGCAAGCCTCCGACGTCGATATTGTCCTTCACCGCGACCGGAACGCCGAAAAGCGGCAGCGCTTGGTCGGCGCCGTCGAGCGCCTTCGCTTCGGCAAGGACATCTTCCTCGTTACGCAATGTAATAAAGATCGCCGGGTCATGATGCGCGCGAATGCGTGCATAACTTCGCGCGACGATGTCGGCGGGCCTCGCCGCGCCGCTGCGATAGGCGCTGAGGATTTCGGCGATCGTTTCGGTCACTGGAGCCTTCCCACTGGCGTCGTTGCGGGGCCGACCGCGTTCGCCGCTCATCTTCCTAGGGCGCAACGATCCGGCACGCAATCGTGCCTATAAATCAGGCGGCGGCTGCTGAAAAAATAACGCCTAGATTCTGCAAATCGTTTTTAGCTCTGTCTTTGAGCATCTTAGCGTCCTCCGAAATTGGCACATGGCTTGCGAGGCCGCCTGGGCAGAAGGGCGCCTTCCGTGCGCTCGTCAATCAAGCGAGGCTCACCCATGTCCAGCGATACGATCAAGACCTATACACTCACGCGCCGCGGCTGGCTCGTAGGTGCGAGCAGCGTTGCCCTCGGATTGGCTGGCGCGTTCCCCGCGCACGCCGAGGACACGATCAAAGTCGGCATCCTCCATTCGCTCTCCGGCACCATGGCGATCAGCGAGACGACGCTGAAAGACGTGATGCTGATGCTGATCGCCGAGCAGAACAAGAAAGGCGGCGTGCTTGGCAAGAAGCTCGAGCCCGTCGTCGTCGATCCCGCGTCGAACTGGCCTCTATTCGCGGAAAAGGCGCGTGAATTGATCAGCCAGGACAAGGTCGCAGTCGTGTTCGGCTGCTGGACCTCGGTATCGCGCAAATCGGTGCTGCCCGTGTTCAAGGAGCTCGACAGCATCCTGTTCTATCCCGTTCAATTCGAAGGCGAAGAAGGCGAGCGCAACGTGTTCTACACCGGTGCGGCGCCGAACCAGCAGGCCATCCCGGCGGTCGATTATCTCATGAGCGCCGACGGCGGCTCGGTGAAGCGGTGGGTGCTGGAAGGCACCGACTACGTCTATCCGCGCACCACCAACAAAATCCTCGAAGCCTATCTCAAGCAAAAAGGGGTGGCCGACGAGGATATCATGATCAACTACACGCCGTTCGGCTTCTCCGATTGGCAGACCGAGGTGTCCAAGATCAAGGCGTTCGGCTCGGCGGGTAAGAAAACGGCCGTGGTGTCCACCGTCAATGGCGACGCCAACGTGCCGTTCTACAAGGAGCTCGGCAATCAGGGCATCAAGGCGACGGACATTCCGGTGGTGGCGTTTTCGGTGGGCGAAGAGGAACTCGCCGGCCTCGATACCAAGCCGCTGGTCGGCCATCTCGCCGCCTGGAACTACTTCGAGTCGATCAAGACGCCGGCCAATGCCGCCTTCATCAAAGAGTGGCATGAATTCATCAAGAATCCCAAGCGCACCACCAACGATCCGATGGAGGCGCATTACATCGGCTTCAACATGTGGGTGAAGGCGGTGGAGAAAGCGAAGACCGTCAACGCCGACAAGGTGATTGCTGCTCTGCCGGGCATCAAACAACCCAACCTGACTGGCGGCGTCTCCGAAATGCTGCCCAACCACTACATCACCAAGCCGGTGTTCATCGGCGAAATCCGCGCCGACGGCCAATTCGACGTGGTGTGGAAGACTAAATCGCTGGTGCCCGGACAGGCGTGGTCGCCTTATCTGCCTGGCTCGAAGGATCTGGTTGCCGATTGGGTGAAGCTCAACTGCGGCAACTACAACACCGTCACCAAGACCTGCGGCGGCACTTAGTCGCGGCTGCGCCGAAATTTGATGCCGACATCGCGGGGAGGCGGCGTCGCCTCCTCCGGACAGCGGCCGGGGAACATTGCGATGCGTTTTGGCGGAGCTTTGCTCGTCGCGCTGGCTTTGGCCTTCGCCCTGGCCGTGGGCGCGGCGAAGGCGCACGCCGACAGTCTCGCCGACGCCATTACGCACTTCACCGCCGACGATTTCGACGAGACGCTGACCGGCGTCAACGGAGTCGTCTCCAGCGGCAGTGCGCGCGCCGAGATCATCGTCAGCGCGCTGCAGAACGGCCAGCTGATGTTCAGCGCCGAAAAGAAAGCGGTCTACATTCAGGACGCCGGCGGCCACCTGTTCGACGCCGCCACCGGCCAGCCGGTCGCCGGCGCGCCCCCGGACGATCTCGACAGCGTTCATCTCAACAACCGGCTGCGCGGCGCCATCGATGCGGCGATGGGTCAACTCACACTGCTGTCGCACGATCCTGGGCGGCGATACCAGGCCGCGCAGGCAGTGTTCAAATCGCGCGCGACGACCGCGCTGCCAACGCTGGAAAAGGCCATCGCCCAGGAGACCGACGGCCGGGTTAAAACGGCACTGGAACAGGCGCGGGCCGCCATCCTCCTCACTGCGCCCGGCACCTCGCAAGCCGACAAGCTTAAGGCGATTGCGGTCGTCCGCGATCGTGGCGATCAGGACGCGCTGGGACTGCTTGCCGATATCCCGGCCCACGAAACTCCGGTCGTCGCCAAGGCCGCGAGCGACGCCATCGGCGCGATTCAGACGCGGCTCGCCGAATGGGATGCCGTGCAGAATCTCTGGTACGGGCTCTCGCTCGGCTCGGTGCTGTTGCTGGCAGCCATCGGGCTCGCCATCACCTTCGGCGTCATGGGCGTCATCAACATGGCGCATGGCGAGATGGTGATGCTCGGTGCCTATGTCACCTATGTCGTGCAGGAGATCATCCGCAATAGCGCGCCGGCATTGTTCGATTACTCGCTGGCAATTTCCATTCCGCTCGCCTTCGTGTTCGCCGGCTGCGTCGGCATCTTGATCGAACGCTGCATCATCTGCTTCCTCTATGGCCGGCCGCTGGAAACGCTGCTCGCCACCTGGGGACTGTCGCTGGTCCTGCAGCAGGCCGTGCGTACCGTGTTCGGTCCGAATAACCGGGAAGTCGGCAATCCATCCTTCATGAGCGGCGCTTTCGATCTCGGCGGCATCACCGTCACCTATAACCGGCTTTGGATCATCTGCTTTGCGCTTGCAGTGTTCGTCGCGCTGTTGGGCATTTTGCGTTACACGCGCTTCGGCCTGGAGATGCGCGCGGTGACGCAGAACCGGGCCATGGCCGCGTCGATGGGCATCCGCACCAGCCGGGTCGACGCGCTGACCTTCGGTCTCGGGTCCGGCATCGCCGGGATCGCCGGCGTCGCGCTGTCGCAGATCGACAATGTCAGCCCCAATCTCGGCCAGAGCTACATTATCGACAGTTTCATGGTCGTGGTGTTCGGCGGCGTCGGCAATTTGTGGGGCACCTTCGTCGGCTCTTTCGTACTTGGCGTCGCCAATAAATTTCTCGAGCCGTTTGCCGGCGCCGTGCTCGGCAAGATCGCCATTCTCATCTTGATCATCCTGTTCATCCAAAAGCGCCCGCGCGGCCTGTTTGCGCTCAAGGGAAGGGCGATCGAGGCGTGAGCTCGCATGTCCTCATCCGTTCGCTCGACCGCAGCGCGACCATCTTTCTGATCGCGCTGGCGGTCATTGCGATCGCCGTCCCGGTACTTAACCTCGCGGTGCCGCAATCTTCCGACTTCCACATCCCTACGTATCTGGTGGCGTTGTTCGGCAAGTATCTCTGTTACGCGATCCTCGCTTTGTCGATCGATCTGATCTGGGGCTATTGCGGCATTCTCTCGCTCGGCCAAGGCGCGTTCTTCGCGCTCGGCGGTTATGCCATGGGCATGTATTTGATGCGCCAGATCGGCACCCGCGGCGTCTATGCCAATCCGATCCTGCCGGATTTCATGGTGTTTCTGAATTGGAAGGAGCTGCCGTACTCCTGGTACGGCTTCCAGCATTTTCCCTATGCCATGCTGATGGTGGTGCTGGTGCCGGGTGCGCTCGCCTTCGTGTTCGGCTGGCTCGCATTTCGCAGCCGCGTCACCGGCGTCTATCTCTCAATCATCACTCAGGCGCTCACTTACGCGCTGATGCTCGGCTTCTTTCGCAACAATTTCGGCTTCGGAGGCAATAACGGCCTGACCGATTTCAAGGACGTTCTCGGCTTCAACGTCGAGGCCGAAACTACGCGCGCGGCCTTGTTCTCGATCACCTGCACGGCGCTGATGCTCGGCCTGTTGATCTGCCGCGCCGTCGTCACCTCGAAGTTCGGCAAGGTCCTGATCGCCATCCGCGATGCCGAGGCCCGGGTGCGCTTCCTTGGCTATCGCGTCGAATCCTACAAAGTGCTCGTCTTCACTTTGTCCGCCTGCATGGCTGGCATCGCGGGAGCGCTTTACGTGCCGCAGGTCGGCATCATCAATCCCAGCGAATTCGCGCCCGGCAATTCGATCGAGGCCGTGATCTGGGTTGCAGTCGGCGGCCGCGGCACGCTGGTCGGCGCCGCAGTCGGCGCGATCCTGGTCAATTACGCCAAGACCTATTTCACGTCCGGCGTGCTGGCGCCTTACTGGCTGTTTATGCTCGGCGGTCTGTTCATCGGCGTCACCCTGCTCTTGCCGCGCGGCATCATCGGCAGCCTGCATCATTGGACGGCGTTGCGCCGCGCCCGCATATCGGCTGCGGCAGAGGAGGGCGTTGCCGCCCCAGCGCCCGAGCCGCAACCGGCGGAATGAGGCTTCGATGAAGATTCAGGAACGGCTGGCGCAAGCGGAAGATCGGGCGAGAGAGGCCTTTGAGCGCACGCTTCTCTATATCGAAGGCGTCACGGTATCGTTTGACGGGTTTCGCGCGCTCAACAACCTTTCCTTCGCCATCGAGCCCGGCGAGATGCGCGCTATTATCGGCCCGAACGGCGCCGGCAAGACCACCATGATGGACGTGGTCACCGGCAAGACCCGGCCGGACAAGGGCGCGGTGATTTTCGACAAGTTTCACGACCTGGCTCGGCTTGACGAGACCGAAATCGCCGAACTGGGTATCGGACGCAAGTTCCAGAAACCGACCGTTTTCAACAGCCACACCGTCTATGACAATCTTGAGCTCGCGCTCAAGGCCGATCGCCGCGCGCGCACGACGCTGTGGTCTCGGGAAACCGCCGACGAGCGGCGCCGCATCGACGAAATCC
>Ga0335081_10000667_pt1 | contig 56828 bp, 64 predicted proteins | sample Lox_Sample_35_FD_206713 | JGI IMG/M metagenome (GOLD analysis project Ga0335081, IMG submission 206713) | Soil microbial communities from Loxahatchee National Wildlife Refuge, Florida, United States - Lox_Sample_3.5 | ecosystem: Environmental > Terrestrial > Soil > Wetlands | place: USA...
GGCAGCCGACCAGTTCCCGCCTCTCGACGTCTTGACCTCGCTCATCAGCTTCAGCGAAAGCGCAAAGAAGAAGATCGACAGGACATAGAGGTAGTCTGTCAGAGGGAGACTCAAGCTGGCTTCCTCCGCTTCCTGAACATCCAGAGTATCCTCTCGACTATTACGAACCCGCTGGTTATGTTGACGGTGACCAGGGCCACGGCCGCCGTGGCCAAGACAAGGATCAGGTCGTCGTTCGGACTGGCCAGGACTATCAGTGCCGCGACTATCGAGACGGAGGATATCGCGTTGGTCAGGGCCATCAGCGGGGTGTGGAGTAGCCTGGAGACGTGGCGAATGAGCTCGGGCCCTAGGAAGATGGCGAGCACGAAGACGACCAGGTTGGTCGACAGGTCCGCAAGGGCGGCGCTGCTCATCTAGTGCTTCCTCCCCACGATTGCATCCTTTGTGCCCTGATGGGTTACCTCTCCGTTGTAGGTCAGCAGCGGTCCTCTGATCAGTTCGTCTTTCAGGTTCAAGCTCGGCGTGCTGGCCTTCACCAGTTCGATGAGAAAAGCCGTGATGTTCCGTGAATAGAACAGGCTCGCCTGGGGCGCCATGCTTGACGGAACGTTGAGCGGTGCGTGAATGGTCACCCCGTACTTGACCACCGTCTTGCCAGGCTCGCTGAGAGCGCAGTTCCCTCCCGACTCGGCGGCTAGGTCAACGATGACCGATCCCGGCCTCATCCCTTTCACCGCTTCCTCCGAGATTAGCACCGGCGCGCGCTTACCGAACACCAGTGCGGTCGTTATCACCACGTCCGAACTATGGGTGTGCTCGGCCAGAAGGGCCTGCTGCTTCTGGTAGAACTCGGCCGACTGGGCTTTGGCGTAACCTCCTGCCCCGGCCGCTTCGCCCGACTCGAGCGGGAGTTCCACGAACCGGGCTCCGAGGCTGGAGACTTCTTCCTTCGCGATCGGTCGCACGTCGTAGGCCTCCACGACCGCACCCAGCCTCCTGGACACGGCAATGGCCTGCAGCCCCGCCACTCCCGCGCCCACCACGAACACCTTTGCCGGCGATACAGTCCCTGCAGCCGTCATCAGCATTGGGAAGAGTTTCGGAAGCGAGCCTGCCGCCAGCAGCACCGCGCGGTATCCGGAGATGGTCGCCTGAGAGGATAGCGCGTCCATGGACTGAGCCCGAGTAATCCTCGGCATGAGGTCCATGGCGAATGTAGTGATCTTCCTGGCCGCGAGCATCTCTACCAGGTCGAGGTTTCCGAGCGGGTAGACGAACGATATCAGCGTCGCGCCCTCCCTGAACTGCCCGACTTCTGCCTCGGTCGGCGGCTGGACTTTGAGGATGACGTCCGCTTGGCCGTACAGTGACGAAGAGTCAGGCGCGATGGAAGCGCCATTCTGGGCATATTCGCTGTCGAGGTATCCCGCCTCCACACCTGCTCCCTGCTGGACGGCCAACTGGACGCCAGTCTTCTTGACCATGTCAGGGACTACGGCGACTCGTTTCTCTCCTGCTAGAATCTCTTTGGGAACACCGGCTATCGTTGCACCGTCCCCTTGGTGCCCCCCGCCGGGGAACAGGATAAGGCGTTCGCCTAACCCGAACGCGAGTTTCATCTGCTCGTCTGGGTTGGCCAGGCTGTGAGTCCAAGACCTGGTCAGCCGGGTGCGGGAGATCTGGGCCAGTGCGCATCGGCAAGAGTGATATCTCACGAACTGCATGGCGAAGCCATCGCGGAGCGTTTTCCAGTTGATCTTCAGAGACCGGAGGGAGGCGGGCAGGTTGCTGGCCAAGGAGGTCGGCGCCCTCGGCCTGGACGACGTGATCGTCCTCGCGATCCCGAGAGGAGGCGTCCCCGTGGGAGACGAGATCGCCTCGAGGCTTGGCGCTCCGCTCGACATCATCGTCGCCAGGAAGATCGGTGCGCCTGGCTACCCTGAATACGCCATAGGTGCCGTCTCGCAGGACGGCGAGCCGCTCATCGATCTCCCGGCGGCCGACGCCGTCGGGGCCACCAGAGATTATCTTGAGCAGGAAGTCGCGCTGAAGGCCCAGGAAGTGAAGGAGAGGATGAGGGCCTACAGAGGAGATGTCCCGTACCCGAACCTAGAAGGCAAGACCGTCGTCCTGGTCGACGACGGCATCGCCACCGGGAGCACGGTCAGGGCGGCCATTCGTTCTATTCGAAGGCGGAGCCCTCGGCTGGTCGTGCTCGCGACGCCGGTCGCACCCCCCGACACGGTAAGGGAACTCTCTCCAGAGGCGGACAAGGTGGTTTGTCTTAGCCAGCCGGAGGGCTTCGGAGCCGTGGGAGAATTCTATGCAGACTTCGCCCAACTCAAGGACTCCGACGTAGTGGAGATACTTCAGAAGCGCCGGCAAGGTTCGCGGAGGCCGCCGCTCTAGTCTCGGGAGGCCTCGAGGACGTACAGGCGCTCGAAGAAGAGTTCTTTCTCGGATGTCCGTCTGACCCTGACGTTCATCCTTGCGCACTCGAGTTCTATTTCGGCGATTAGGCTGTGGCTGGACAACACCATCACGACCTTGCCGCTCCTCTTCACGACACGCAGCGCCTCCCTGAGGAATCGCAGGGGCACCTCGACCCCGCCCCTGCCACCGTCAACGGCCCGGTCTTCTATGACGCTCGATGGGAGGTACGGCGGATTAAACACCACCAAGTCGAAGGACTCGCTAACGAAACAGGTCGCCGTGTCCGCAATGACGATCTCGGACTTCCCCCCTTCCCAGTCGGCGTTGCCTGGTCTGACAAGGTCGGTCCCCACTGTAAGGTCGAAGGACTTGGTCAGCGCGACGATGGTCCCGCAGTTCCCCGCCCCGATTTCAAGGCACGCTCCGCCGGAGTAGCTCTCGACCGCCTTCCGCAGCATCAGAGAGTCCTCAGATGAAAGGTAGGGATGTTGGCTCATGTCTCCAGCGCGCCTCCGGAAGGCCGCACTTCGATGCCCAGACCTCGGCTGGTCGATCTCGGGCCGAGTCGGGACACCTTGCCGCCTCCGTTCCCGGTCTTAAAAGCCTAGACGCTCAATCCACCAGCTTCAGGATTCCTGAGCTGTACTGGGCTGCCTTCTTGGGCGTCGCCGTCAGCTCCTCAGGCATCCCGAGCCTCCGCGCCGCCTCCCTCAGAAGCGACTTCCTCTCGCCTCCCCTGAAACAGAACTCAGCAGGGGCCGACAGCCCGAGGCGCAGAACTCTTCCGTCGGCGAAGGGGAACCGAGGCTCGAGCCACCTTGAACAGGCCGCCTCGTCCCGGATGAGCCCCCTCATTCCGCACCCCTGCACGTCCCTCGCCATCAGTTTCTTGGCCGACTCTGGACCCCTCTCCCTGGCCTCGCTCTCGTACTTCGCGTATCCACCGAACAGCTCGTCGGCGAGCTGGCCCAGGATAATCAGCTCCGCGCCGGAATCGGCTGCCGCTTTCGAAGCGACCGAATAGATGCACCAGAGGCTCCTGTCCATGGGTCCGACCTGGAATGGGAGGTCCAGCCCAGCGAGTTCGGAAGCCACGCCATCCTTCTCGAGAACGCGGTCTTCGAGCTGGATGCCGAGCAGGTCAGCAGCCCTTGCCGCCTTGACCTTGTCGAGCGACCGGGGGGAGTGAACGGTGCAGGCCACCACGCGAGCATATTTTGAAGCGCACCATGCGAGAATCGAGCTGTCCAGGCCGCCCGAGAATGCTACCGCCACCTTGCCCCGGCCAACCACTCTTTCCTTCACGCAGAGTTCCAAGTTCCTGGCAAGCCTCTCCGCTGCCTCGGCGAAGCTCCCTTCCAACGGCTCCTCTGACCAGGCGGCGCTGGTCCTTTTCCTGCCGAAGACGTCGTAGCGGGCTTGCGGTGGGAGGAGGAGCTTCTCCTCCTCTGGGAAGAACCTGTGGTCGCTCGCGACCCACTCGCCCGACGCCCCAACGTAGAGAGGTCGGCTGCCTGCCGCGTCCCTTCTGGCTTCTAGGGTGTCGCCCGATTCCAGGACCATGCTGAATTCGCCGCCGTCGGCCGACTCAGATGCGAAACCATGCACCACCGGGAGGCCCTCTCCCTTCCCATTTTGGAGCGCGACCAGGACTGCCTCCGTTTCCGAGCCGCCCTCTCGTCCCAGCTTGACCCGTGAAACCCCCTCGCTCAGCCTGTCTATCCGCTCAGCCGCACGGGAGGCTGCTTCCGCCGTCCTCTCGGTGAGAGAGATACAGAAGGCGGAGCAGCGGATCAAAGTCGGGAAACCTGTTCCTTGATCTTGAGGGCCACGGCGTTGCCGATCTTCTCCACCCTAGAAAGCCGGTCTGCAGGCGCCTCCTTCAGGTCCTCTATGGTCTTGAAGCCGGCGGTGTAAAGCGCCCTTGCCCTTACCCGTCCCACCCCCTGAAGCGCCGTGAGCTCGAGAAGCTCTTCGCTGACTCCGCTCACAACTCTCCTCCTCAGGAGTTCTGCCTGCCTGCTGGCCTCGACCTTCCCGAACAGCTTCCCCAGGTCGCCAAGAGCGTGCAGGAGCCAGTCGGCGTTGTCCACTGCCCTGTGGATGTCCCCTGGCTCCGCGCCCAGGCGCGAAAGCAGCTGTTCCTCGCGCCATTCGTCTATCCAACCATGAAGCACCATTACCGTCCTCATCTCCTGAAGAATCCCGTCGTAGTCCGCGAACGAACGCCGGGCCGGTTGCTCGACGAGCTCGATGCGGTGCTCCTCCATGAATGAAAGCGCGAGTTCGTAGTCCTTGCTCCGCAGTGGGAACTTAGGCTCAAAGTCTGGGCATCCCGCGATAACCGCGAGAAGGCCGGTGGTGTATCGCCTCCCGGGTTCGACCCTCTTGAGTGCGTCTCGGAAGAGCACCCCGGTGGCCGGGTCGATGTACAACATCGAGACCCTTCGCCCAAAGTCGGTGGCGCTGAAGCGCTCTCCTTCGGCCACCAGAAGCCTCTCGCTGATGAGGTAACCCAGCGCGCCCTCAATCAGTCGCCACACTCGTTCCTCCCCGATCTGGCGCGCCAGCAAGGTCTTCCCGAAAAGTGCCTGGACCTCGGCCTTCGATAGCCCTCGCGAGGTGGCTATGGTCGCCAGGGTGTGCGTCCTGATCGCAGCCTCCCCCGCCAGCCTTGACCTGATCGGCTCAGGCGGCTCGGTGGCGTAGTGGAAGAGCAGGTCCTTTGCCGGTTGGGACGGTGAGGGGATAATCACCGTCTCACCGTGGTCGTCGTACTGGGGCCTTCCGGCGCGCCCAGCCATCTGCCGGTACTCCAGGACAGAGATTTCGCTGCTTCCGCCCCTTTCGACATCGTATCTGCTCATGTCCGCCACAACCACACGGCGGGCAGGGAGGTTCACCCCCGCCGCGAGCGTGGGCGTCGCTGCGAGGACCTTGACGGCCCTCACTCTGTAGTAGTCTTCCACTATTCTCCTGTGCTCCGGCTCCAGTCCGGCGTGGTGGAAAGCTGCGCCCTTAACGACAATCTCGGCGAGCAGCCTGCTCAGGCTGGTCTCCTCACCAGACGAAAGGATTCTCCTCCCCGCCTCGCTCAGGGCTCGCTTTTCGTCGTCGTTCAGGAACCTCTGGGTGAGCTCGGACGCCCTCGTGGCCAGGCTCACCGCTCTCCTCCTCGTGCTTGCGAAGACCAGTGATTGGCCTCCCGCCGCTACCGTGTCCATCGCCGAGTCAATTGCCGGCCCGTAGGAGGATGTCGTGATCTTCCTCTCTTCGCCGTCGGTGAAGATAATCCTGCCGTAGTCGTAGACAGACTGTCGAAGCGGAACGGGCCTCCAATCAAGCTCGATGGGCTTCGACCGAAGCCATTCCGCTATCAAAGCCGCGTTGCTTATGGTCGCGGAAAGGGAGAGCATCTGGGCGTCGAGCCCCAAATGGATGACCTTCGTGAGTATCATCTCAAGGGTAGGCCCCCTCGAGTCGCTCCCGGCGAGATGGACCTCGTCGGCTATGAAGAGGCCAACCGATCTCAGCCAGCTCGCCCTCTGTCGCATTATGGAGTCAAACCGCTCATTCGTCAGCACGATGATGTCGCCCCGGCCCAGGGCCTCGCCGCTTGCGTCGTAGTCGCCGGTCGAGATGACGGTCTTTATCCCGAACTCGGATAGTTCGGAGAACTCGGCATACTTTTCCGACGCGAGGGCCCTGAGCGGGGCGAGGTACACGACCTTCCTGCCCTCGACCTTCACCTTGACGAAGGCAGCTATGATCGCGATGAGCGTCTTCCCAGAAGCCGTGGGGCTGGCTATGACGAGTGACTTGCCTTCGAGCAGCCCCTGCCGCAGGGAGGCCTCCTGAGGGGGGTAGAGCTCCGACAGCCCTCTGCGCGCAATGAAACCCTTCAACTCGTCTGGGAGATTGGCTTCGTCAAACCTCATCGGTCAACTCCCTCGGGCTAGGATCCGACTCTTCTGAACACGCCGGGCTTGGACTCGTAGATCAGCCCTTCCCTGAACATCGTCCTGATGATCTTCTCCGCGTCCTCGTCGGTGAACTTCGCCTTCAGCAGTTCGTCCTTGAACGCCTTCCGCTCCACGGCCTTCTTCTCGGTGCCCTCCAGGGTCTTGAAGATTCCCAGGGCCGTCGCGAGGTTCTTCCGCTCGCCCGCCGGCTTTCCAAGCTGTATTCCAAAGTCGGTCTTCTTGGTCGAAGCGTCGGTCAGCACGTCCTCGACCATCTTGTTCATGAGGGCGATGGCAGCCAGGGCGTCGTCGTCCTCCACCTCGTCCTTGAGGAGCACCCTTGCACGCGCCGTTGAGAGCCGGATCATGGACTCCAGCGTCCTCGGGGTGGGAGGGATCTGTCCCTCAACGCTCGCCTTCCTCAGATCCAGGTAGTAGTCCCTGAGCCGGTCCATGGCCTCCTTGGTCAAGGTCGGCGACAGTTTCTTCGAGTAGGCCAAGTACTTCTTGAGAAGGCTGAATTCAACTGGAGGAGCCGTAGGGTAGGCCTTCATGGCGTGGACCGAGAGGATGTGGCTCGCAAGCTTTTCGTCCTCGGCCGGGGATGGCTGGTCTTTGATTACGAATATCAGGTCGAACCTCGTCAGAAGGGGGATGGGGAGGCTGATGTTGTCCGTGAGGTTCTGGAACGGGTTGTACCTTCCCAATAGCGGGTTGGTCGCGGCCAGAATGGACGTCCTCGCGTTTAGGGAGGCGTAGATGCCTCCTTTGGCTATGGTCACCGTCTGTTGCTCCATCTGCTCGTGAAGGGCGCTCCTGTCCTCAGCCTTCATCTTGTCAAACTCGTCGATGCAGGCTATACCCTGGTCTGCCAAGACAACGACCCCTGCCTCAAGCATCAGAATGTTCTTCTCCCTGATAACCGCCGCTGAAAGCCCTGCTGCCGTCGTTCCTCTCCCTGACGCGAATAGGCCCCTTGGCGCAACCTGTGCAGCGAACTTCAACATCTCGGACTTCGCGACGCCGGGGTCGCCAACGAAGAGCACATTGATGTCCCCTCGGAGCTTCGTCCCGTCGGGGAGAAAGGTGACGGCTCCTCCCGCTAGGAGGAGCAGTATCGCCTCCTTCTCCGGGTGGCGCCCCATTACAGATGGGGCGATGGAACTGATGAGCTTCTCGTAGGCGTCCGGCGAGGCCGCAATCCCCTTGATTAGCACCTCGTCCTCCTTCGTGATCTGGATCTGCTCGGGTTCCTTCCCTCTCACCTGAGCATAGTTGCAGTCGATCTGCGACCTGAACAGCCGCGACCTGACTTGGCCCGGCGCGATGTCCGGAACCGCCCTCAGGATCCCCGTCAGGACCACCCTGTCGCCAGGCCTCGCGGTGTTAACGACATCACCTTCGAGGTTTACGTCGAAGAACTGGGGCAGCTGGCCCGGTGGGAGCTCCTCCGGGAGTTCCTGGATTCTGATGACCTGTGAGTCGATGAACCTGCTGAGCTTCTTGTCCAGTTCGAAGTTCCTGGTCTCGCCGCAGAGTTCGCACTTTGGCGGTCTCTTCATGGCCACGTCGTCCTGCACCTGGAGCGTGAGGTGCCCGCTCGGGCAGACGAAGGCCCCTTCGACCATGAGCGGCCGAAGCTCCGAGGTCCTTACGACCATTCCGGCAACCGCGAGCATCTTGTCAAGGTATGAGGTGTCGACCTTCCTGAGCGGGACCTGGTCGGATATCCCACGAATCCTGACGCCCAGCTCCTTCCGCGCCCTGTCTGCGTAGAGCGCGTTCTCGCTCCTCATGGTTTCGTAGGCGGCCCGCTTGAATGCGTCGAGCGCGGAGTCTGGCTCTAGGAGCACCCTGTTCGCCAAATCATTGTTGTACTTGAGAAGGTCGCCGAAGTCCACCACCAGGGACTTTCCGCCAGTGGAGATCAGCTGCGAGATTCTGAATCTGTAGACATACTCGCCGCTTCTATCGGACGTCGTCTTCAGGAAGTCCTCGAACATCTCTGAGAGTTTTCCGGTGGCTAGCGTGGCCAATCAGACTTCATCTCTCAGTAGGGCGTTCTTCCACTCCTTTGAGAACGACTGCGCCAGCGTGAAGAACGCTCGTTCCTCCGGAGTCAGCTTCTCAGCTATCGTGCTGAGGCTCGTGGATGCGCTCGACATTGACAGAAGTTTCCCGAGTCTTACCCCCAGCAAGTCATAGCTGCTGGCCCTTATCTTTTCGAAATCGTCCTTCTTCACCCTGCCGTCGTCGACTGCAGAGCGCAGGTAGGCCAGCCTCCTTCTCATCATCATATAGAATTCAGGGGCGAGCCCTGAAAGCTGGAAGGGGCCCAGCATCTTTTCCCTGCCCAGCGCCTTGAAGAGCTCGGTTTCGAACGGCTCCTCGGTCACCTCAGCGAGCTTAAGCTTCGCGAGCTCCTCCGCGACCCACCTGGGAAGCTCGACTGTCTCTCCCTGCTTGAGCATGCCCAGCTTCACGTCCCCTGCTTCGATGTCCTCGAGGGGTGCGTTCATGGTGACCCGGGTGCGCGACAGCAAGAAGTCTGTTTCAGCGCTCTCGAAAAGCCTCCTGATGTCATCGGCGCCGGCGGTCAAGCGAGAACCGAAGACCCCGGCACGATAATAAGCTTTGACCGCTTTGTCCTACCCGGAACCGGGCGACTTCTTCTTTGAATCGGAGTCGCCGAGGATCTTCGAGGCCATCGCCTTCAACTTCGACTTCGGAATGGCGTAGGACGGCTTCTCTCGCAATAGTCCCTCTGGTCTCCACAAGACGACCACGAGAAGGAGAAGCCCCACGATTATGTACTGCGTCGAGTTCAGAACGTCGTCCAGCAGGTTGACGCCGAATCCAGGTATCTTGACGTTGGTCACCAGTGCAGGGAGTGACTCGGTTGTTATCGTCTGAAGGCCGGTCAGCAGGAATGATCCCACCAACACACCGTAGTTATTGGCAGCGCCGCCGAGTATCACTATGACGAACGGGTAGAACGTGAAGAACAGCCTCGGGAAGGTCGATCCGACGTCTCCTCCAATGAGTCCGCCGATCTGTGCCCAGTATATGGTCCAAAGCGCGCCGATGGCCCCTGCCAGTGCTGAGGAGATTACCAGCATCTTCCTGCGTATGTTGATGTTGTCCTTCCCCAGCGCCTCGGAGGCCACTTCGTTCTCCCGGACCGCTCTCAGGGTCCGGCCAAGCGGCGACTTCGCTACGCGCTGGGCGTAGAGGAAGACCCCAAGGGCGAAGACGCCGAGGATCACCATCATCGCGAGGCTCTCGTTGTTCCCAAACCCGGTCAGCAGGTCTGGCGATGTCAGGTTCTCAGGACCCCCTACGATTGGTGGATAGAATGCCGTCAGGACGGCGAAAAGCTCTCCCGCACCCAAGAGAAGCATCCCGAGGTAGTCTTCCCTGAGGCGGATAGCGGGGTAAGACGAGAGGTAGCCGAGGGCTCCAGCCACAAGCGCGCCGAAGACCACAGCGAAGACGAACAGTTCTGCCGCGAGGAACGGATTGTTGGCGAGACCTGGATTGATCTTGCTCGCGACGAAAAGTGGGCTTGATTCGAAGATGTCGTTCGAGCGCAAGTTGAACGCAAAGAGCGCCAGCCTGTAAGTTGCCGAGGCACCCAGCATGCCTCCGGCGGCAACAAAGAGCACCTTGCCGAAGTTCGGAATTCCGGTGATGCCGAACTCAAGGTTGAGAGTCAGACTAAGCGCGAGATACATGAAGAACTGAGTCGCAAAGAGGACAAGCGGCCCGATCGCCGCGGAAACCACTAGCGCTTCCTCCAGTCAAAGCGCTTCCAGTTCACACCAACAATCCCCCTCGGTGCCACCAACAGCGTGATGATCAGCATGATCATGGATGCGCCCCCGACCTCCAAGAGGGAGAACCCCGTGTTGACGTTGAGCGAGAGCCACCCCAGCAGCGCATTCTCCGCGAATGCGACTACGAGACCGCCCAGAACCGCGCCGTAGATGCTGCTGAGACCACCGAGCACGCTGCCCGCGAAGATGTCAAGGATGAGGACGCTCTGGATTCCCAGGGACATACCGTCCCAGATCGTGTAGAGGCTGCCCGCCACGCCAGCGAGCGCTCCCGCAACAAACCAAGAGACCAGGTAGACTCGCTCGACGTTGATCCCTACCGTCTTGGCTAGGTTCGGGTTCTCGATGGACGCCCTCATGGCTATTCCAAACCGGGACTTCGTCAACAGCAGGTACATGGACAGAGTCGTTATCACCAACAGCAGAGGCGACATCAGGAGGAGCCCGCTCTCTCCGAATAACCTGAAGTCGGGGAGAGGAGGCGCGTCGACCAGCGTGGGGAGGCCCACATGCACAAACTGCTTGTAGAATATCGAGCCGCCTACGTAGACGATGTCCTGGGCTACTCCCGTGAAGACTATGTCCACAGCTAGGGTCGCTATCATGAGAACCACAATCGACGAGTTCCTTCGAATCAGCGGACGCATCACTACAACGTACATCGCGACAGAGAAGACTCCCCCCGCCACGAATCCGAACGGTATCGACAGGTAAGTGTTGCCAAGACGGAAGATGGCGAAGGAGAAGTACGAGGCGTTCATGCCGATGACCGCGAAGTCCGAGAAGGCGAAGTTCGGAACCTTGGTTGTCTGGTATGTGACGGTCAGACCCAGGCACATGATTGAGAGGAGCCCGCCGTATTCTATCGAAGCGGTCAACAGCGGGTCTATCAAATCGTTGAATACTACATTTCGGGGGTTGACCGAACTGTTAAATACCTTCCGCTACATATGCGGAGCGAAAATTTGAAGCGTTCAGGAGCTTCAACTGCTATCGTAGCAGCACTTTTCGTTGTGGGACTCATCATCGGAGCAGCAGGAGTCTACGCATTCACATCCACATCCTCGAAGACAACCACGATCACGAGCGGGGCAGCAACGACTACTGTCACGACCCCAGGAGGTACCGTCACGCTGTCAGGTGGTGGCGGAGCCAACCTAGGAACCGTGACGATAGGCGTCCTCACAGACCTCACCAGCACACTGTCCAGCGAAGGAGGCCGCGTCCAGGCCTATGCCGAACAGGCGGCGACTGACCTAAACACCTGGGTCGCGACGACCCAGTGGGCCGGCAAGGTGACCTTCAAAGTGTCAGTGGTAGACTACGCACTGAATCCAACCACGGCAGACCAGGAACTGAAGGCTTTCGCAGCCAGCGGGGTTTCTGTTGTGGTCGGACCGCTCAACAGCGGGGCGGCTAGTGCGATCATGGGTGACGCTAACAAGCTCAACGTGGTCCTCATCAGCCCATCCTCCACATCGCCAGCTCTCGCGATACCCAATGACTACCTCTTCAGGACTGCACCTGATGACGTCTACCAAGGACAGGCAGACGCCACCATGATGTACTCCAACGGCGTGAGAGGTCTGATCATTGTCTACCGCGACGACACGTACGGAGCCGGACTGTACAACTACACCAGCGCGGACTTCAACACAGCGGGAGGTTCGGGAGTCACCGTCGACGCGATCCCGTACTCCTCTACAGCCACCAGCTTTACCAACATCCTACCCACGATCAACAACGACTATCAGAACCTAGTGTCCAAGTACGGTGCCAACGCTGTGGCTATCGACGCCATATCGTTCGAGGAGCTCGGATATCTGCTGACGGAAGCAAAGGCCAGCTACCCGTCGCTTCTCACGACGCCTCAGCCATGGTACGGTACTGACGGAGAGAACGGCGACACAGCACTCACCAACTCGACCTACGGAAGCCTGATGCAAAGCATCAGAATGGCAGCGACCGTCTTCGGATATGACAACACATCCAAGACTCTCTCTGTCTGCAGGGACTTTACCAACCCGAGCCTGTCGTGCGACTCCTATGCACTGGGTGCGTACGACGACGTCTGGTTGGGTGCCCTGTCCATTCTGGACTGCGGAGCTAACAGCGGGTCGTGCGTGCAGCAAGTTCTCCCATCTGTGGCAGCGAACTACTTCGGTGTCACAGGTTGGACAGCCCTCAACGCCGCAGGAGACAGGAACGGCGGCGACTTCCAGATCGGATGCGTAGAGGCGGCACCGGCGGCAGCGAACTGGTACCTCTGCGGTGGTTGGTCGGCAACGTCCAACTCCGTCACATGGGTATCAGGAATGCAGCCTTCCACCTAAGGGGTCCCACACCCCTCTTTTTCCGTGGTGCAAATGGGTCCAATTCTGGAGCTCAAGAACGTCTCAAAGTCGTTCGGCAACCTTCATGCCATCGACGACGTGTCCTTCGGTGTCGCAGAGAAGTCCGTGACGATTCTGATCGGGCCGAACGGTTCGGGCAAGACCACGCTCATCAACGTCGCAGGAGGGTTCTACAAGCCAGATTCCGGCAGGGTGATCTATCAGGGCAAGGACATTACCGGGCTTGCTCCGCACAAGGTGTACCAGGCCGGCGTCGTGAGGACGTTCCAAATTCCGCAGCTGTTCTGGAAGATGACCGTCCTGGAGAACGTGATGGCGGCCAGGAAAGGTCACCCCGGAGAGATGTTCTCGAAGGCGATGGTGAGCAGCATGTGGAGAGACGACGAGCAGGAGACAGCCGAGCAGGCTTTCCGCGTGCTAGAGATCATAGGGCTGGTCCACATGTGGGACGAGCTTGCAAACAGCCTCAGCGGGGGCCAGATGAAGCTGCTTGAGATTGGAAGAGCGCTCATGAGCGGCGCAAAGACGATTCTGATGGACGAACCGATTTCTGGCGTCAATCCCACACTCGCACACAGCATATTCTCGACCCTCCTCAGTCTCAGAGAAGACTTCGGCATCACATTCTTGTTCGTCGAGCACCGCCTGGACATCGCCCTCAGCTACGTTGACGAGGTGGTTGCGATGGCGTACGGAAAGCTCCTCGCAGTGGGCAAACCCACAGAAGTCATGTCCGACACTCGAATCATAGAAGCCTACCTCGGTGGTTAGATTGCTCAACGTAGAGAACATCTCCTCAGGATACGGCAAGCACCAGGTGCTTTCTGAGATCACCCTCAGCGCGGAGGAGTCTAAGGTGTCCGTCGTTGTCGGCCCCAACGGCTCCGGAAAGAGCACCCTGCTGAAGACCATAGCGGGCCTGACAGACGTCTATCAGGGGAGCGTCACACTGGATGGCCAGAAGCTCTCCGACCTGCCCTCGCACGTGGTTGCCCGGGCGGGCGTCGCATACCTGCCTCAGACCGAGGCGACTTTCACGCAGCTGAAGGTCAGGGAGAACCTCGTCATGGCGGCCTACACCGTGGCCTCCTCGGACTTCGACTCGAGATTGAAGGACGCATTGGATATCTTCCCACAGGTCTCGAAGTACATGGAAACGAAGGTGCAGAACCTGAGCGGCGGCGAGAGGCAAATGGTCGCAATGGCGATGGCGCTCATGAGGAAGCCAAGGGTGATACTCTTCGACGAGCCGACCGCGAATCTCTCGCCGAAGCTCTCCTCAGAGGTGCTGAAGACCGTTGCTTCCCTCGCCAGGGATCTACACGTGACCGTTCTGCTCGTGGAGCAGAACGCGAAGAAGGCCCTCGAGATGGCCGACACGGCATTCCTTCTCGTGAGCGGGCGGAAGATCTTCGACGGGCCAGCGCACGACCTCCTCTCCCATCAGGAGCTGGCTCAGATGTACCTCGGGCTAAAGACGGCCTGACACAGGCCATGGGCGCCTCGACCCGGGTCGGCAGAGTCCTCCGCGCCGTAGACTCCAACTCAGACGAAATGGTGCGGTTCCTCCGGGACCTGGTCAGGACTCCCAGTGTGACTGGGGATGAAGCACAAGCCCAGGACCTGGTCCGAGACAAGCTGAGGTCTCTGGGGGGCGCCGTCGACTACTGGAAGCCCAGGCGCTCCGACTTCAAGGGATTCAAGGACTTCATCGCGGAAGAGAAGAACGTTGGCGGCAGGCCGAACGTCGTTGGAGTCTTCCACGGTTCCGGCCGAGGGAGGCGACTCGGATTCAACGGGCACGTCGACGTGGTGCCAGAGGGCGACCCGGCGTCTTGGTTGCACCGACCGTACTCCGGCACCGTGGAAGGCAGAAGGATGTACGGTCGCGGGGCCTGCGACATGAAGGCAGGTCTCGCCTCGGTCATCTTCGCCGTGCAGGCTCTCCTCGAGTCCGGCGCCCGCCCGAGCGGGGACCTGGTCGTCTCGAGCGTCATAGGAGAAGAGAGCGGCGGGATGGGCACGCTCGCGAGCATCCTCAGAGGGCACGCGGCCGACGGCGTGGTCATAGCCGAGCCCACAAGTCTGAGGCTCGTCATCGCGCAGGCGGGCTGCTTGATGTTCCGCCTCAAGGTAAAGGGCAAGCAGGCTCACGGCGCGTCGAGGTACATGGGCGTGAGCGCGATCGAGAAGTTCCAGCCCGTGCTAGCCTCGCTCCTGGCGCTGGAGGACCGGCGCAGGACCTTGAGGTCTCACCCTCTCTTCAGGGGGGTCCCGAACCCGGTCACCCTCAGCATAGGGAAGGTCAGGGCGGGGAACTGGGACTCGACCGTCCCCGAGGAACTCGTAGCCGAAGGCAGGTACGGCGTCTGGCCCGGCGAGACCCTGGACTCAGCCAAATCCCAATTCGAGTCGGCAGTCAACAAGACTGCCCAGGTGGATGAATGGCTGAGCAGAGTGCCGCCCGAAGTCTCCTGGTTCGGGCCGCAGTGGGAGTCCGCAGAGATCAGCGCGCACAACTGGCTGGCGAAGCTGGTCTCGTCCGCATGCCGGCGGGCAATCGGGAGGCGGCCCAGGTTGGCAGGAATAACCGGAGGAACCGACATGAGACTGTACACTAACCTTGCCCACGTACCAGCCCTGGTATTCGGTCCCGGCGACGACTCAACGGCCCACTTCAGCAACGAATCCGTCGACCTGGATGAAGTCACGAAGGCCTGCAAGGTCTACGCCATTGCGTCTCTTGACACCGACGGTGACTAGGAGAGCTCGACCGAGCCGACCGCGGACTCCTCCTCGTGGTACCGATCCATGAATCCTATCGAATCAGTCGGCGTGGGGGAGCTGAACGCTCCCAAGGGATAAATAGACACAGGGCATCGACGCCGCATCCGGCGGGATTGATCTACATGCTTGATAGAGGTTCGGAGAAATAGTGTCGCTCAATTCCATGATGTGGGTTGAGAAGTATCGCCCGACGAAGCTTACTGACCTCGTCGACCAGGAGGCTACCAAGGAGAGGCTCGCCCTCCTCCTCGAGAAGAAGTCGGAACTGCCCCACCTCCTCTTTGCCGGCCCTCCCGGATCGGGGAAGACCACCACCGCCCTGATAATAGCCCGCCAGCTGCTCGGCGAAGCCTGGAGGGACTACACCATGTCTCTAAACGCGAGCGACGAAAGGGGGATCGACATGGTCAGGGAACGGGTGAAGACCTTCGCGCGGTACGCGGACCGCAGGGAGGACGTCCCGTTCAGGCTGATAATCCTCGACGAGGCGGACACCATGACCTCCGACGCCCAGACGGCTCTGAGACGAATCATGGAAGAGAGCTCCGGATACACGCGATTCCTTCTGATATGCAACTATTCATCTGGGATCATCGAGCCGCTCCAGAGCCGCTGCGCCATATTCAGGTTCCGACGGCTTGGTGAACACGCCGTCGTCACTCATCTCGCCGAGATCGCGAAAAGGGAGAAGGTCAGGATCGAGGGGAAGGGCGTCCTCGAAGGTGTCTACGAGGCAACCCAGGGCGACCTTCGACAGGCCATCAACATGCTCCAGGCTGCGGGCGTCTCTGGGGTGATCGACGCGGAGAAGGTAGCGGCCGTCGCGGGCACCTCAGTCAGGGCTCGGGCGGGCGAGATCGTCAAGCTCGCGTTGGACGGTGACTTCACTGGCTCCCGGACGAAGATGATCGAGCTCACCAGAGTCTACGGAGTGCCGGAGAGGGACTTCCTCAAGTTCGCGAACGAGGCGGTCAACTCTCTCGAATTGCCCGACATCGCCAGCGTAATCAGGATCCTGGCCGAGTACGACTACAGACTGGTGGAGGGCGCCCAGCCAGAACTGCAGCTTACGGCGATGCTCGCTGAGCTCTCGGCTCTTAATCCGAGGAAGTGAAAAAACGGACCTGACGCTGCCCCGTGGGATAAGAGACATCGAACCCGACGAGTTCAGGCTTCAGGACGAGGTCCAGAAGCGTTTCGAGAGGGTCGCCGATCTCTACAACTTCCGGATGATGGAGCCCGCCCCCATAGAACACCTGGCCGTTCTGAGGGCCAAGAGCGGAAGCGACGTTGACAAGGAAATCTACGCTTTCGCCGACAAGGGGGGACGGGAGATTGGGCTCCGCTTCGACCTCACGGTTGGCATAACCAGATACGTCTGCTCCAGGCGTGAGCTGAAGCCCCCCATAAAGCTCGGGTGCGTGGGCGGGGTCTGGAGATACGAAGAACCCCAGCACGCGAGGTACAGGTGGCACAGGCAGTGGGACCTGGAGGTGTTCGGCCCGCAGTCCACCGAGGCAGACGCCGAGGTCATCGATGCATGCAACTCAGTGTTCACGGGCCTTGGCATGGGCTCCTGTTCGATCCAGGTCGGCGACAGGAGGGTTGTCGAGCAGTTCATTACAAAGACCCTGGCCATTTCGTCGCCAGAGCAGGCGGTGGAGCTCATGCGGGCGCTCGACAAGGTCCAGAAGAAGACCCGCGATGCTCTCGAACAGGAGTACGCGGAGAAGGGGTTCAAGACTGAGGACCTTCGTGCGCTCTTTGACTTCGGGAGACTCAAGGGCGCTCCAGAGGAGGTCGTTTCAAGGCTGGAAGAGCTGGGCCTTGACTCCGCGGCGGAGATGGCCCGTCTGAGAGACTCGCTCAGGGGCCGCGGAGTGAAGGAGTTCGAGTTCAACATGAGCATCGTCAGGGGCATCGACTACTACACGGCCGCCGTCTTCGAGATCGTCGACAAGGACCACCCGGACCTGGGCGCGCTCTGCGGTGGGGGTCGCTACGACCTGCTGCCGCGCGCGTTCGGGAGACCCGACCTCTCCGGCACGGGAGCGGCGGGAGGGATGGACAGAGCCGCGCTCTCCCTCAAGGAAAGAGGGCATGCGCCCGCAGCGTGGGTCTACGTAGCCTGCGCGGGCCCAGAAGCGAGGGCTGTCGCAACCCAGTATGTGGCGCAGCTCAGGGCTGAAGGAGTGAAAGCGGACACCGACATCTACGAGAGGTCGCTGGGCAAGCAGCTGGAGGACGCAGCCTCGCTTGGCGCAAGATGGTCGGTCATAGTCGGTAAGAGAGAGATTGAGGGGGGCGTGGTCACCCTGAGAGACATGCGCAGCAGGGCGGAGGAGCGCCTCTCCTTCGAACAGGCACTGGTCCTAATCAAGAAGGGGTGACCCGCCCTGGGTCACCTGCGCCCCGTGTTGACCCGCTACTCCTCTTCCATTTCCCTGCGCTCTTCGTTGATTAGCTCCGTCAGTGCTTCGAAGGCTTTTCCGACATCCTTCATCTTCACCACGATAATGGTGTCGGTGTAGCAGCTGACTGTATCCTCGATGTTCACGTGTCGCCTCGACAGCTGGTTGTAGAACGAGATCAGGCATCCAGGCGTCGTGATTATCGCCTCGGGGCTCTGGACGGTCATGGCAGCGTAGTCGTCGCCCTCCTCGAGTATCTCCGCCCCGGCGAGCTCCTTTCGGATCCGCTTGTGGAGGCGCTGGTCGAAGATCAGGGTCAATGCGGAGAGGCTCTCGGACACCTGAATGAAGTCTTCCTGATTGTTTGAAAGCATCGCCCCGAGCGACCGGAGGGCCCTCCTCGTCTTCTCAACCGAGACCTTTGAGACGTGCGTTCTTACGTTCACTACGCTCTCGGCTATCACCCTTCCCGTCTGCTGAGTCACAGGGTTGTAGGTGCCGCGGAGCCGCTTCAGCGCCGTGATGACGCTCTCCCGGTTGACCTTTGTCCCGGTCCTCTCTCCGACCTTCGGCACGAGCATGTCGGCCAAGGCGCTCAGATTGACGTAGTCCCTGGCAAGTGCGTCCTGCACGGAAAGGTCGTGAGCCACCTCGTCTCTCACCGCGCCGGATATCGAAAGGCCGTTGGCCAGTTTCGGGTCATGTCGAGTCAAAACTGGGTCATTGATGGCCAAAATCTATAAAAGCGTTTCTACGCCGCTCGCGCAGTACAATTGGACAATACCATAGTCCTCGCGTATTCCGGAGGGCTCGATACCTCGGTCTGCGTTAAGTGGCTTAAGGAAAAGTACGATGCAGAAGTAGTCACGGTCACCCTCGACCTGGGTCAGCAAGACGACCTCGAGGAGATAGCAAGGCGCTCCTACCTGCTGGGCGCCAAGAAGCACATGACCTTTGACGCGAAGAAGGAGTTCATCTCAGGCTATGTCTTTCCTGCGATAAAGGCAAACGCCATGTACGAAGGCAAGTACCCTCTCAGCACCGCCCTGGGAAGGCCTCTAATCGGGAAGAAACTTGTGGAGGTCGCCGAGAAGGAGGGCGCTTTCGCCGTCGCTCACGGCTGCACGGGGAAGGGGAACGACCAGGTGAGGCTCGACGTCACTGTCAGAGCGATGAACCCTTCGCTCAAGGTCATCGCCCCGGTGAGGGAGTGGAACATGAGCCGGGACGAGGAGATAATCTACGCCCAAAAGCGAGGAATACCTGTCAAGCCGTCGAAGTCGATCTACAGCGTCGACCAGAACCTCTGGGGACGCTCCTGCGAAAGCGGCCCATTGGAGCAGCCCGACGCCGAGCCACTAGTTGACGCGTTCGAGTGGACCACCCCCGCCGAAGAGGCTCCGAACACGCCGGGCTATCTCGAACTCGAGTTCCACGAAGGCGTTCCCACGGGGGCAAACGGCAGGTCCATGGAGCCGCTGGAACTGATCAGGTTCGTAAACAAGCTCGTTGGCTCCCACGGGGTAGGAATCATCGACCACATCGAAGACAGGCTGGTCGGGATAAAGTCGAGGGAGGTGTACGAGTGCCCCGCTGCGGTGGCCATCATCGAGGCTCACCACGATCTGGAGAAGCTCGTACTCACCAGGCACGAGCTGTCATTCAAGTCGCAGGTGGAGAGAGAGTGGGCTTGGCTGGTCTACTCGGGACTCTGGCTCGAGCCCCTGAGGGTTGCCTTGGATCGCTTCATCGACGCGACCCAGCACCGCGTGACCGGAAAGGTGAAACTGAAGCTGTACAAGGGAGGGATGAGGGTCCTCGGGAGGTCCTCGGACTACTCCATCTACAATCAGGAGCTGTCAACTTACAACAAGGGTTCAACCTTCGACCAGAGGAGTTCAGTCGGGTTCATCGAGCTGTGGGGACTCCAGTCGAGGGTCGCGTCCAACTTGAGCTCAGGCGAGGTAAAAGCGAGGATTGAACGTCCGAGGGCGAAGGCTAAAGAAGCAAGGTGACGAGGTCACAGCCTTCACGTCCTCGATGGCTTTCGACGACCGGATCGCCATCCACACTGTTAGGACGAATATGGCGCACATGATCTCTCTCATCGAATCTGGGGAGGTGAGCAAGCAAGTCGGCAGCTCCATCCTCGCGTTCCTCTCACGAGCCCCTACTTCCGCACCCAGGGGCGTGCTCGCCGAGGACTACCACCAGTACCTGGAGCAGGCGGCTGTCGACTCCCTTGGCGTCGAGGTGGCTGGTTACCTCAATCTGGGCAAGAGCAGAAACGACCAAGTCGCGACGGCCATCAGAATGGAGCTGCGGGGACGTATAATCACCCTCGCGAAGTCTCTCGGCGCCCTTCAGAAGTCTGTGCTTGGGGTCGCGCAACGGAACGGCGAGGCGATGGTCCCGGGGTACACCCACCTGCAGCACGCCCAGCCAGTGACCCTGGCGCACCATCTCTTTGCGTACTTCGACTGCCTCCAGAGAGACGTCGACCGGCTCTGCGAGCTCTACGCGCGCGTGAACCTATCGCCGATGGGGTCAGCTGCGCTGGCAGGAACCTCCGTCCGCGTGGACAGGAGAATGGTGGCCTCACTTCTCGGTTTCGACGGGCTGGTGGCCAACGCCATGGACGGCGTGTCCTCCAGAGACTTCGTGGTTGAGACCCTGTGTTGTGCTTCGATGATCATGCTTGACGCCAGCCGGATCTCCGAGGAGCTAATCCTCTGGAGCTCGAGCGAATTCGGCTACGTAGAGCTCTCGGACGAATACGCGGCATCCAGCAGCATAATGCCCCAGAAGAAGAACGCCGTTGCCGCGGAGACCGCGAGGGCGAAGTGCGGTTCCGTGCTCGGCGCCCTCATGGCAGTATGCGCGATCATGAAGGCAATGCCCTTCTCCTACAACTTGGACCTGCAGGAGACAACAGCCCACCTCTGGCGTGCCCTGGACGATACTGTCGACTCGGTGAACATACTCGGCGGCATGCTGGCGACGACGAAGTTCAAGATTGAGCGACTGGCGAGCTCGACCAAGAATGACTACTCGACCGCCACCGCACTCGCGAACTACCTGGTTGTCAGAGAAAGGATCTCGTTCAGGCAGTCTCATGCCATCGTGGGGGAGCTCGTACGGATCTCGGTCGAGGGCCGCGTCCCGTTCGAGTCCACCGTCGTGTCGCAGCTGCCCAAGGTCTCGAGCCAGATTGCGAAGCGGATCAAGATTGGGCGCTCCAAGCTCCGGTCGATCCTCGATCCTGCTCGCTCTCTCTCTTCCATCGTTTCATCGGGAGGAAGCAACCCTGGCATGATTCCAGGCGAACTCCAAGCCCGAACACTCCAGCTGGGCAGAAACAAGGAGCGGGTCTCGAAAATGGAGTCATCGATCGTCTCCGCTCAGTCAAGGCTGAGTGAAGCCCTCAGGTCAGATACGAAGGAGGTGAAAAACCGATGATGAATTCGAAATGCGCCGAATGTGACGCCGGCGTAGCCATTCCTTCGGACGCAATCGTTGGCGAGATAGTCTCGTGCAAAGAGTGCGGGGCCGAATACGAAGTAACGGAGCTGAATGGGGACATGGCGATGCTGAAGCCGGCGGAGCAGGTAGAGGAGGACTGGGGCGAGTAGATGCGCCTCGGCATCACCTTCGACAGGTTGCGCTGGGAGGAGAAGGCGCTGAAGGAAGAGGCTGAATCCCTGGGTGTCCGAGCGGAGCTGCTCGACGCAAAGGGCCTCAGTTTCGACCTTCTGAAAGGCGGCAACGGGGACCTGGGCGATGTGGTCCTCCAGCGCTGCATCAGCCACTATCGTTCACTATTCCTGACCAGGATGCTTGAAGCGGAGGGGTACACGGTCGTGAACCCGTACGAGGTGGCAGAGACTTGCGGGAACAAGATGGCTACCACGATCGCCCTTGCTAAGGCAGGAGTCCCTACGCCCAGGACCATGGTCGCCCTCTCGTCGGAGTCGGCCGAGAAGGCGGCGGAGGAGCTCGGATATCCTGTGGTCCTCAAACCATTCACGGGCAGCTGGGGAAGGATGGTGAGCGTGGTACGCGACAGGGCGACGTTACAGGCCATGGTGGAGCTGCGGGAGGAGCTCCCGAGCCCCATCGATCACATGTTCTACATACAGGAGTGCATCGAGAGGCCACCGAGGGACATCAGGGCGGTGGTCGCTGGCGACCAGGTAGTCGCCTGCGTCCACAGGTACGCCCCAGAAGGGGAGTGGCGGACCAACGTGGCTCGGGGCGGCACTTCCAAGGTCTTCACGCCCGAGGCCGGTCTGAAGGAGATCATTCTCAAGGCAGCCGCGTGCGTCGGCGGGGGCGTCCTTGGGGTCGACGCAATGGAGTCTCCAAAGGGCTACGTGGTCCACGAAGTCAACAACACTGTGGAGTTCAAGGGTGCCCAGAGCGCGGTCGACTGGAGTATCCCAAAGAAGGTCATCGAGTACGTGATGGAGGCGAAGAGATAGGTGACGCGGGTTGGCGTCATCGCCGCGTCGGGCTACACCGGCGGCGAGCTCATCCGTCTACTGCTGCAGCATCCCAAGGTCGAGCTGACGACGGCCACCTCCAGAAAGTACGCAGGGGAGTACGTCTTCCGCGTTCACCCTAACCTGAGGGGCGTGACTGAACTGAAGTTCACCGATTACGACCTCTCAGGCATAACCAGCCAGACAGACGTTGTATTCACGGCCCTGCCTCACGGGGAGTCGATCAGGTACGTCCCCCAGCTCGCCGCCGCGGGACTGAAGGTCGTTGACCTGAGCGCCGACTACAGGCTCAAAGAAGCGGGTCAGTACCGGACGTGGTACGGCTTCGAGCACCCCAGCGCTGACCTCCTGAGCAAGTTCGTGTACGCCGTTCCGGAGATCAACCGCGACGAGATTCGGAAGGCTACGCTCGTCTCCTCGCCAGGGTGCATGGCAATCACAACCATCCTGGCGCTCACACCGCTCCTCAAGACCAAGGAACTCCAGATAGACCACGACCACATCGTTGTGGATGCCAAGATCGGTTCGTCGGGGGCCGGCGGGAAGCCCTCGGCGTCAACTCACTTCTCCGAGAGGTACAACGTCGTGCGGCCCTACGCGCCGGCGGGTCACAGGCACTCGGCAGAGATAGAGCAGGTGCTCTCGTCGGTGGCGGGCGAGAGTGTGAAGGTCTCCATGTCCGCCCACGCGGTGAACATGGTCAGGGGGATCCTGTCGACCTGCCACCTCTTCTCGACGGCAAAAATCGAGCCTGTCGACCTCTGGAGGGCCTACCGAAGCATGTACACGGGAAGCTACTTCGTAAGATTCGTGAGGGACAAGAAGGGCCCATTCAGGTTGCCCGACCCGAAGCTGGTGACGGGCTCGAACTTCTGCGACATCGGATTCGAGACCGAGCCGAGGACGGGCAGAGTCGTGACGCTTTCTGCCATCGACAACCTCATCAAAGGAGCGGCCGGGAACGCAATCCAATCTATGAACCTCATGCTCGGGCTGGACGAGAAGGTCGGCCTCGAGAACGCGCCGTTGCATCCCGTGTGAATAGCATGAAGATCGTTGTAAAGATCGGGGGAAGCCTGCTGAAGGCAGGCGTTCCGGCGGGCCTGATGGACGACCTCAAATGCCTCTCTGAATCGAACCAGCTCGCCCTGGTCCACGGCGGGGGAGACGTCGTGACGGAGTACGCGACCAGGCTCGGGAAGGAGCAGAGGTTCGTGGTCTCCCCGGAGGGCATCAGAAGCAGGCACACGGACATGGAGACCGCCGAGATCTACACGATGGTGATGAGCGGCCTGCTTGCCAAGAAGCTCGTCCTCGCCCTGCAGGCAAGGGGCGTCTCGGCTGTCTCCCTCACCGGGCTTGACGGGCGCGTCTTCCAGGGGAGGCGGAAGAAGAAACTGCTGGTCATGGATGAGCGCGGCAGGAAGGTTCTCATTGACGGGGGATTTACCGGCCGTGTGGAGTCGGTCAATACCTCGCTGGCCAACCTGCTGATGTCTAACGGCTACCTGCCAGTCGTTTCGCCGGTCGCGATCAGCGAGGACTGCGAGCCGCTCAACATCGACGGCGACAGGGCCGCGTCAGCACTGGCATCAGCCGCCGCTGCGGACGCGGTCGTGTTCCTCACGAACGTGGGAGGACTGATGCTGGGAGGCGAACTTGTGCCGAGGCTGAGCGTGGATGAGGCGACCACGAGGCTTCCGGAGATCGGCTTCGGGATGCAGAAGAAGATCATGGCCGCAGTGGAGGCGGCCCGAGCCGGGGTGAAGGAGGCGATAATCTGCTCGGGTTCGGTCGAGAGTCCCGTAACCCAGGGCCTTGCCCACATCGGATGCACGGTGATTAGTGGAACATGAGCAAGTACATCGAACTCGAAGACGAATTCGGGTCGGCCGCCTTCCAGAAGTTCCCTCTGACGATGGTGCGGGGCGAGGGGGCTACCGTCTGGGATGACTCCGGCAAAGAATACGTGGACTGCATGGCTGGCTACGGGGTCGCAATCATTGGGCACTGCAATCCCGCCGTGGTGAAGGCCGTAAGGGAGCAGTCCGAGAGGTTGATCACCTGTCATGGGTCGTTCTACAACGACGCCAGGGCCGCCTTCCTCGAGAAGCTCATCAGCGTGGCGCCAAGGGGTCTGGAGAAGGCGCTTCTGACGAACAGCGGAGCCGAGACCAACGAAGCTGCGATAAAGCTCGCTAGACGCCACACGGGCAGGAAGAGGATCGTCTCCATGATGGGCGGTTTCCACGGGAAGACCTTCGGGGCGCTCTCGGCCACCTGGAACAAGAAGTATAGGGAGCCTTTCATGCCGCTCCTCGAGCACTTCGACTTCGCCCGTTACGGCGACGCCGAATCGCTACGGGCCATGGTGAACGAGGACACGGCCGCTGTCATCGCAGAGCCGATTCAGGGTGAGACCGGAGTCATAGTACCCCCGCCCGACTACTTCAAGCAGGTCAGGGAGATCTGTTCACGCTCCGGCGCGCTCCTCATCCTGGACGAGATTCAGACGGGCCTCGGCAGGACGGGCAGGATGTGGGCGTCAGAGCACTGGGGCGTCGTGCCGGACATCATGTGCGTCTCCAAGGGCCTAGCAGGGGGACTGCCGATGGGGGCAGCTCTTGCCTCAAAGGAGGTTATGGGGAGCCTCAGGCGGGGCGAGCATTCGAGCACCTTCGCAGGCAACGCGCTGGTTTGCGCCGCTGGCTCGGCCGCGCTTTCCTTCATCGTGGGAGGGGACCTCCCGACCCAGGCAAGGATGAAGGGCGAAGTCCTGAAGGGCCTCCTCACGCAGGCTGCGGAAAGGCACAAGCTGGTAAGAGAAGTGCGGGGAATGGGGCTCATGCTTGCGGTCGAGACCAGAGTGGACATACACGAGATGCTCCAGGCGGCCATGGGCAGGGGAGTGGTCTTTGCCTACTCCGGGCGCGAGACCTTCCGGCTGCTCCCTCCCATCGTCATAAAGGATAGTCAAATACAGAAGGCTTCAGAGGTTCTGGAGGGAGTGGTGGCGGACGAAGAAGCAAGACGGTCTAGACCGAACTGACGAGCTGATACTGGAAATTCTTCGGGAGAATGCGAGGACCACCAACATCGAAGTGGCTCAGAAGCTCAACATCTCGGAGTCGGCCGTACGGAGGAGAATCGGGAACATGATAGCCAGCGGCAAGATCAGAAGGTTTACGGTAGACGTCGACGACCAGCATCTTAGCAGCGCCATTACCTGGGTTTCGGTTAGCCCCGCGACCCCAACGGGCCAGGTGAGCGCGAAGGTGAAGGAGGTGAAGGGGGTCGAGGTCGTGTACGAAACGGCCGGGCAGTTCGACGTGGCCGCCGTGATAAAGGGCGCGAACATCGTCGAGGTGAACAAGACCGTGGAAGGAATCCGGCGCATTCCAGGCGTTATCAACACAAACACCACCATGGTCCTGCGCAGCATTCGCTGATTCCGACTTGCATAGGGCGCCGCAGTAGTCGCCACTCTGAAGCTCAGGAGAGTGAACCCCGCGAAGAAGTCGAAGGTCTAACCGAAAGCGGAACGTATCGAGGGCGGGTTCGACTGAATTTCTCGTCCGGGTCGGAGGTGAAGCGAGCCGAGAAAGCGATGCCATGTCCTTCAAGAATCACTAGCAAGGGCACTGAAGTGCCGGTTCGATTTCCGTCGTGGCGGACTATGTTCGTCACCTTTTCGGCTTCTTTTCGCTGATTCGTGCACGAGAGTGCCCATCTTGATGGCGTTTTCGTGCACTTCTCGACTGAAAACTGTTATTAACGCACGCTTCTCTGCGAAGAGATGCACGTGGAGGAGGTGAACTGATTGAACTGCGACGAATGTGGTGCGGAACTGTCAGTGCCGTCTGATGCAATCCAGGGGGAGGTCATAAATTGCAAGGACTGCAGCACCTCGTACGAACTGGTCAGGAACGAAGGGACCAACCTGTTCACGCTCCGCCCCGCCGAACTAGAAGAAGAGGACTGGGGAGAGTAGTCACGGCTTCCTTCACTCTCTTGTACGACACCGTCAGGTGGGAGGAGAAGGCCATAGCCGCGGCCGCCGAGAAGAAGGGAGTAGCGGTCACCCTCGCGGACGCAAAGGAGCTTGACCTCGACCTGAACTCCCGCGTCTCCGGCATCAAGGACGACGTCATCCTGCAGAGGACGGTCAGTTATTTCAGGAACGTTCATTCCACAGCGGCGCTCGAATACGCGGGGCACCGGGTCGTCAACAACTTCAGGACGGCCTGGGTCTGCGGGAACAAGCTCTTCGGTACGCTCGAATTGATCAAGCATGGCATTCCAACCCCGCGTACTCGGCTGACGTTCACGGAGGACTCGGCCCTGGAAGCCATCGGTGAGCTCGGTTACCCGGCCGTGCTGAAGCCCGTCGTCGGAAGCTGGGGGAGGCTGTCTGCGCTCCTGAGGGACAAGGACGCGGCGGAGGCGGTCCTCGAGGACAGGGAGTACATGTTCCCGCTCTACCAGGTCTATTACACACAGGAGTTCGTCAAGAGGCCACCCAGAGACATCAGGTCCTTCGTCGTGGGTGCAGAGACTGTGGCTGCGATTTATCGGATTTCAGGGCCGGGGGTCTGGCGCACGAACACGGCTCGGGGTGGAAGGGCCGAAGCCTGCCCTATCGGAAAGGAGCTGGACGAACTCTCGCTGAAGGCCGCGGAAGCGATGGGCGGGGAGATCGTAGGCGTCGACCTGATGGAGGCCGACGGAGGCTTGATGGTCCATGAGGTCAACAATACGACTGAATTCAAGAACACGGTCCCTGCAACCGGCGTAGACATCCCCGCGCTGATAGTTGACTATTTAGTCTCCGTCCACAAAAGATGAGCGGGAAACGATTGGACGCTGTCGAGCTGCTCACGAATGCCCTGGGGATATACTCCCCTACGACCAAGGAACGGCCTCTCGCTCAGTTCCTGTGTCGCGAGATGAAAGCGCTCGGCTACTCGTCGGTACGGATCGACGCCGGCGGCAATGCGCTGGGGGAAATCGGCGGCGGTGGCATCAGAGTGATGCTCTGCGGCCACATGGACACGGTGCCGGGTAGGCTGCCCGTGAAGACCTCCGAAGGCTATGTCTATGGCCGCGGGGCGTCTGACGCGAAGTCTGCCCTCTGCGCGATGCTCGTGGCGGGGGCAAAGGCTGCAGACTCGGGCGCGAGGATAACCTTCGCGGGCGCTACCAGAGAAGAGGGCGACGGACTCGGAATCCAGACCCTGATCAAGAATCCGAAACCAGTTGACTTCGCAGTGTTCGGCGAGCCCTCGGGGGCGCACAGGGTCACGATAGGATACCGCGGAAGGGTCGGAGCCCACGTGTCCCTTCGCACGCCGGGTGGCCATGCGGGGTCCCCCTGGGCTCACGTCAACGCGCTCGACGAGTTCTACTCTCTGCTCGCCAACCTCAGGACCTACGAAGCCGAGACGACAGTCAGCGGAGACCATTTCAGGTCGCTGTCGGTTTCGCCGACCCTCGTCAAGGCCGGGTCGTTCCACAACGTGGTGCCCGGGACCTGCGACGCGACCTTCGACGTCAGAGTGCCGCCCGGCATGAGCTGCGCGGGCGTGCGGGAGTCTCTCGAGCGGATCCTGCAGCCTGTCGAGGCCAAGAATCCAGGCACAAAGCATTGGTTCGACGAGGCCACCGAGCCATACGAGGCGGACCCCGGCTCGGTGCTGGTCAGGGCTTTCCAGCGCGCCATACTTGTGAAGGCCAAGATCCGGCCAATGCTGGTGAAGAAGACGGGCACCGGCGACATGAACACCTTCGCCGCCGCCAGGCAGACGCAGTGCGTGACCTACGGTCCAGGCGACGCCAGGCTTTCGCACACGCCCGGGGAGAAGGTTTCTTTGGTGGACTACTCCAGCAGCGTCGAGATCCTGGCTGAGGCCGTCAGACAGGTCTCTGCCCTGAAGCGCAAGCATTCCTAGCGGGTTCCGGCAGCGCCTGCCGAGCACCGTGCGTCCTGACCTCCAGGCCCATCAGTTCATTCCGTAGTTCTTCACTTTCTCGATGTCGACGCCGCGCTTCACGCAGATCCGCTCTATGGTGTGCAGCAGCCCCCAGGCTCCCATGTTCAGGATGACGAACATGGCCGCCTTCGACGCTGGATTCCCCTTGCTGTCCCGGACCGCGTCCCGCTTCACGACCTTCGCCAGGTGCCGATAGCACGCGTAGTAGACGGCGAGCTGCGCCTCATCCAACATCTCATGTGAAAGCTTCTTGCTCTTAATACGGCCAAGGGGAACGTTCTGCATCGGCGTGACTGTGAACTCGGACTGCCTTCCGTCCACCTCCATGGCGCTCAGTCTGTTCACCAGTGCCACAGTCTCCCAGTTGTCCTCTGGCGTCTCGTCTGACTGGCCCACCTGCACAGTGAAAGCAGGGCGCCAATAGGCTCGGTTCATCGCTTGGACACCCTGGGCGACGATGCTCTTCCATGAACCGTCGGGTCCGATCTTGAGAGGAAGAGTCTTGTTGGGCATGTGTATGGAAGCTAGCCGCTCGCTCCCGGTCTCCAGACCGACTTGCACGCCTATCCAGTGAGCCGGGCCTGCCTTCATGGGCTCTGAGATGTACTTCATCATTTCGGGGTATCCGGCGGGTATGGATATCCTCCCGTGCGTCGGGTTTGATGAGAGTATCCCTTCTACGCTGGTTGCGGTCTCGAAGAGATTCCTGATGGCCTCGGGGTTCGGTGTGAAGTGCGGGCCGTGCTGGAAGGCGAATATCTCGTCGCTGTGCATCCACGCATTCGTCTTGCCTCTCTTGGCGTTGACCGCGACCTCACGCTTTACCATCTCGGGCGTGTAGTAGCGAATCGGCCGAAGCGTAACTTCGCAGAAGTCGCAGCCGATGCCGCAGCCCCTCATCACCTCGACGAGCCCCTTGACCGTCGGGGCCCGGATGAGCGGTATGTCTTCAAGATTCGGGAACTGCTTCGAAGCTTGCTTCCGCGTGATGAACCTGTCGTGGGAGACCCACATGCGGCTGAAGTCTCCGTCGAATGACTGGAACCCTTTGAAGTAACCGCGATGGTAGATGGAACTTGTGGCAATGTCCTCGAGAGCCTCGTTGATTATGTCGTCCGCCTCCCCCTGGAAAGCATAGTCTATGCCGAGCTGGTCCAGGGCTTCGGGCATGACGGTGAGCTCCCACACTCCCGGACCGCCGACTACCACCTTCGCCTTCTTCCCGGCCCTTGCCCTGTTGACTTTGGCGAGCAGTCTCTGGAATTCGACTTTCACCCATGGCGCGGACTGGTCGGAGAAGAGCACCGTGTACGACATGGTCAGCGGGGCGAGGCCCAGCGGGTCCATCGTGTAGACGCCGATAATGTCCGTCTTCTCGTCGACGAACTTCGAAATATAGTCCTCGTGAGCAACGACGACATCTTCAGGCTTGTTCTGTGCAAGGAGCGCAGATTCTAGCTTCCTGAGAGCGTAGGGCGCTACGGAAGCCCTTCCGCCTTCGTCGGGGAGCGACCCGCCCTTGATGAACTCGTAGATCATGCTCGGGACCAACCCGCTGGGGGCGCACGGGAGGAAGTCCATCAACGGGAAGTTGCTGTACTCCCGCGAGAGCGTTGCGTCAGAAACTAGAACATACCGGGCCAATTATCCCCGCAGTTATGCGGGTGAATTGGAGATATTCTTTAATTTGACCCTCTGGCCGCTTGCCACCGACATATGCAGAAGGCAATAGTCCTGGTCAACCTGGTTCCTGGTGCCGACGAGCAGGCCGTAGCGTCTCTCAAGGGCCTTGCAGGCGTTGTGGAGGTCTACCAGACGTACGGCCTGTACGACGTGCTAATGATCGTCGAGGGCGCAGACGAGCAAGAGATCAAGTCGACCATCACTGGGAAGCTTCGCCAGAATCCCAGCATAGCTTCGACAATAACGATGAAGGTCGTAACCTAGCGCCTGCGTCAAGGTTTAAACAACGTACGGTCGGCTCAGCCAGCATGAATCCCACAGTCCTCGTCACAGGTTCCGAGGGCCAGATTGGGTCTGAGCTCACCGACCTCCTCCGCGAAAGGTGCGGCAGACAGAACGTCGTGGCGGGAAGCCTGGCAGCGCCTTCGCGGCAGGCCCTGGACGACGGACCCGCAGAGCAGCTCGATGTGACCCAGAAAGGCGAACTGGAGAGGGTTGTCAAGGGTTACCGTATTGATACGATCTACCATCTTGCAGCGGTGCTCTCGGCAGTGGGCGAGAACGACCCGCAGCTGGCGTGGTCTGTCAACATGCAGGGCCTGAAGAACGTCTTGGACGTCTCGAAGGAGTCAGGCATCTCGCGGGTGTTCTGGCCGAGCTCAATCGCGGTGTTCGGACCAGACGCTCCAAAGCGCATGACGCCACAGGACACCCCCCTAAACCCGACGACGATGTATGGTGTCACCAAAGTTTCGGGAGAGCTTCTGTGCCGCTACTACAGCCTGAAATTCGGTGTAGATGTTCGCTGCGTCAGGTTTCCAGGCTTGATCAGCAACAAGACCCGGCCTGGAGGAGGAACGACCGACTACGCGGTGGAGATATTCTACAGCGCGATTGATAGTGGCCGGTACACGTGCTTCGTCAGGGCCGACACGATGCTCCCGATGATGTACATGCCCGATGCGCTGCGGGGAGCCATGGAACTCATGGAGGCTCCGTCTGGTTTGGTGAAGAGACACTCCGGCTACAATCTCGCGGCGATGAGCTTCTCAGCATCGGAACTCGCGGCGGAGATAGCAAAGCATCTGCCGGCGTTTGTCTGCGACTATCGCCCGGACTCGAGGCAGGTCGTGGCAGACGGCTGGCCCGAATCCGTAAGCGACGTGGATGCTCGCAGGGACTGGGGATGGGTTCCCAGATATGATCTCGCGGCCATGACCGAGGACATGATCCTGAAGCTCACCGCTCGCTTGAAGGGAAAACCGAAAAAGGGTTAAGAGAGTTCGAGGATCAGGTGCAACCGAAGCGCAATTTGAGAGACCCCACCGGATTCCTGCGGGAAGAATACGACGACTTGGTCAGCTCGGAACTAGACTGGAAACTCAGAGTCCTCCAGGGACCGAGTACCCCTCGGTGCATGGTCGACGGAAAGGAGGTACTCATGTTCTGCTCGAACAACTACCTCGGGCTGAGCAACCATCCGCGACTCAAGGATGCGGCAATCAAGGCGGTGCACGAGTACGGGGCAGGCTCCGGCTCCGTCCGCCCCATAGCCGGGACAATGAGCATCCACATGGAGCTGGAGCGGAGACTCGCAGAATTCAAGGAGGCCGACGCGTCCCTGGTCTATCAGACGGGCTTTGCGGCCAATGCCGGGCTCATCCCGCAGCTGGCTGGGAAGGGCGATATCATCATCAGTGACGAGCTGAACCACGGGAGCATCATCGACGGCACCAGGCTCTCGCACGCCGACAAGGCCGTCTTCAAGCACGCGGACACGGGCGACCTGTCCCAGGTCCTTGACAGGGCGGAAAAAGCCTCTCCAGCATATCGCAGGATTCTCATAATTTCAGACGGCGTATTCTCCATGGACGGGGACATCGCCCCGCTCGACGGTATAGCGAAGCTGGGCGCGGAGCATGGCGCCATGGTCTACGTGGACGACGCCCACGGCGAAGGCGTTCTCGGCGAGGGCGGCAGAGGAATCGTTTCTCACTTCAAGCTCGGCAGAGACCTAGTGCAAGTGGAGATGGGCACGTTCTCGAAGGCCTTCGGCGTCGTCGGAGGGCACATTTCCGGCTCCAGGGATCTGGTCAACTTCGCATACAACAAGTCCAGGACCTGGCTGCTCAGCGGGTCACATCCTCCTGCGGTCGCGGCGGCTTGCATCGCTGCGATAGACGTCCTTGAGAGCGAGCCCCAGCACGTGCAGAAGCTTTGGGAGAACACGCGCTACTTCAAGAAGGCGATGGCAGACCTGGGGTTCGACCTAGGCAGGAGTCAGACTCCAATAACGCCGGTCATGGTCGGTGACAGCGGCCTGGCGAAGAGACTCAGCGCGAAGCTCTACGATGAAGGGGTCTTCGCCCTCCCGATAGTCTACCCGATGGTGGCGCAGGGGAAGGCGAGGATCCGGACCATAATGAACGCCGCGCTGACCCGAGAAGACCTCGACTTCGCGATAGCGGCCTTCGAGAAGTCTGCGAAGGGCCTAGGAATCATCTAGAGAGAACGGGTCTCCGAGGTTCCACTCCTTCTTCAAGTATCTGGCACGGAGCTTCCGTGCCAGCTCCTCTTCCACGGAGGTCAATCCTCGGCCGTCGGGCTCCAGGCTGGCAGCCTCAATCAAACGCTGGACGAACTCGCCACGCCCAATCCCCGTATTGGCGACTCTCACGAGATTGCTCCTCGGGTACCTCCTGTCCGTGGATGAAACCGATGGGGTCGTGAGCCTCGCTACCTCCTGCAGATCAGCACTCAGCAGCAGGGTGCCGTGGCATATCACGCCTTCCTTCGAGATGTACGCCGCCATGCCGGAGATCTTCCCTTCAGGCGTGTCCAACCGGTTCGGGGGGACGAATCTACTGCGGACTGAGCAGGCTTCCAACGCTTCGACGACTATGGAACCGAACTCTGAGAAGACCCGCTTGGGGTCGGCCGTATACCTAATCTTGCCGTGATCGGAGCCGAGGGGAGCCAAGAACGACCAGTTTACGTTTCCGGGGCCGTTGTACACCGCGCCGCCTGCGGTGAAGCGTCTGACCACTGGTATCCCCCTTGCCGCGCAGTAATCGAGGTCGGTCTCGGCCCCTGCCAGCTGGGCTCTCCCTATGACCACCGAGGTCTGGTTGTCCCAGACTCTCAGGGTGGGTTCCTCGTTCAGCCTGAAAATCGCCTCCTCCGCCGCCAGGTTGCTGTACGGATCCTCGAACGTCAGATCCATGAACCTGGCAACCATCGGGGCGAGTTGCCGAAGTGCCTGCGTTAAGAGTTTTGAAGGGGCCGTGCATGGCAGGCGCCGTGCCCTACCGCTTCCTTCCCGATGTAGCGCTGGCCGACGTGGCGTTCGAGGCGAAGTCGGGTTCCCTGAACGGGGTATTCCAGGAAAGCGCAAAGGCACTGACCGCCGTAATGGTGGACCCGCGTTCAGTGTCGCCTCGGGTGAAGAGGAGAATCAACCTGTCTTCGGAAGACTTGGAAAGACTTCTCTACGACTTCCTAACGGAACTGATAGTCCTTAAGGACACGGACTCGCTCCTATTCTCGAGCTATGAGGTCGAAGTCGATTCCGGGGCCCGTGCGCTCCGCTGCACGGCCGCAGGTGAGCCCATCGACCGGGAGAAACACAGGCTCAGGAACGACGCGAAGGCGGTGACCATGCACATGTTCAGCCTGAAGCACTCTGGGAAGCTCTGGAGAGCGACCATAGTGCTCGACATATGAGAAACGACAGACCCTCGCGGCAAACACTTAAAGAATCACCCGGGGTCGAGCGTCGCAAATCTCGTGATTTCGCTTGTCTCGCTCTTCTCAGCTAAACAGAATTTCTGACGTGACCTGGGAGATTCCCACTAGCTACAAGGAGGGGATGCGCGTCCCCGCCAGGATCTACGCGTCGCAGAGCCTCGTCGACCACATGGACAGCGGAGTAATCGAGCAGGTAACGAACGTGGCGTGTCTTCCCGGGATAGTCCGGTACTCCTACGCCATGGCCGACGCCCACTGGGGCTACGGGTTCCCTATCGGCGGTGTGGCCGCCTTCGACACTCGTGACGGAATAATCTCCCCTGGCGGAATAGGCTTCGACATCAACTGTGGCATGCGCCTGCTACGGACAAACCTGACGTTCGAGGAGGTCCGGCCGAAGGTCCGCGAGCTCGTGGACAGCATCTTCCACCTCGTCCCCGCGGGCGTCGGCGTGAAAGGATTCCTCAGGGTTACCGACTCCCAGTTCGACGAAATCATGAAGTACGGAGTGAAGTGGTGCGCCGAGAACGGCCTCGCTTGGGAGGACGACCCTGCCCACGTGGAGGAGGGAGGCTACATCAAGGGCGCCGACCCGTCGAAGGTCAGCAGGGAGGCGCGAAGCAGGGGAATAGGCCAGCTCGGGACTCTCGGCTCGGGTAACCACTACCTTGAGATTCAAGTCGTGGATCCGACCAGGTTCTACGACAAGGAACTCGCGAAACACTTCGGCATCGTTTCAGACGACCAGGTGATGATCATGATTCACTGCGGGAGCAGGGGATTCGGCCATCAAATCGGCACCGACTATCTCCGGGTTTTCGACAGCGCGATGAAGAGGTACGGCCTAGTCGTCAGAGATAGGGAGCTGGCCTGCGCCCCGTTCTCCTCGAAGGAAGGCACAGACTACTACGGCGCCATGGTCTGCGCGGCCAACATGGCCTTCACCAACCGACAGGTCATCGTCCAGAAGGTGCGCGAGGCATTCGGGAAGGTGTTCCACAAGGATCCCGAGGCGCTCGACATGGGTCTCATCTACGACGTGTGCCACAACGTCGCGAAGGTCGAAAAGCACTCCTTCGACGGATTCAAGGGAGAGCTGCTGGTCCACAGAAAGGGTGCCACCAGGAGCTTTGGGCCCGGCCACCAGGACATTCCTTCGGCCTACCGGGCAATCGGTCAACCGGTGATAATCGGAGGCTCGATGGAGACGGGCTCATATTTGCTCCTCGGGACTCAGAAGGCGATGGAGGAGACATTCGGCTCAACGGCCCACGGCTCCGGGAGGACCATGTCACGGACCGCCGCCAAGAAGACGGTGAGGGGGAGCGAGCTTCAGAAGAAGATGCTGGACCGGGGAATCTACGTCAAGGCAGCTACCATGGACGGCCTTGCCGAGGAAGCGGGAATGGCCTACAAGGACATCTCCGAAGTGGTGGAGACGATGGCGAAAGCAGGGATCTCGCGCAAGGTCGTCGCGCTTCGGCCAATCGGCAACATCAAGGGATAGACCGCAGTCGGATGGCGCCCGAAGAACCCGACGACACAGAGCGGCCACGAAAACCAGCCTGCTGGGTTCGGCAGGGTTAAATGCCATCAAGTGGGCGACTTCGCGAAACCTATTGAAGATAAGCGCAAGAAACATCGCCGAAGGCAAGGTATCGTCCATCGAGAAGGGGGCTGTCGCCGCGGTCGTGAAGGTCGAGGTCCAGGGCCCGTTCACTTTCACGTCCATGATAACCAAAGATGCAGTGGAGGACCTGGGCCTGAAGCGAGGCGACAAGGTGTCAGTGGTCGTAAAGTCCACTGAAGTCATTCTCACAAAGGGATAGACTCACAGCCCTTCCCCATCCGGGTGACTGGGCGGGCAGGCAGACGATCACTTCGAATGGAACGGATTGTACTCCCCTTGCTCATAGGACCACCACCTCGAGAAGCCCCAGAGCGCGCCGAGCGCGGCCATGATTGGGTAGAATTCTTCGAATGAGGAGTCTAGGCCATACCCCGCGGCAAAGTACTGTAGCGTCATCTGCACGACAAAGAGGAAGAAGATGAAAATAAGACACCCGACGAGAACGCTGACCAGCAGGCTCCTCGCGGGATGCTTGTCCTTCTCGTTGTCTATCAATCTGGTGCCTTCTCCGCGCGGCGGCTTTGCGCCTGGCGCAAGAAACCAATCCTCCTTCTATTAATCGCTTGTGCGCTCGCGAGCCGAGTGCCTAGCTGATGTATCCGGGCCTTGTTTCTCTCGGCGGCGTCCCCGTCGCTTCGTGGGACTGGTCTGCCATGGTCTGAAGCTGGCTTATCAGCTTCTGAGTCTCCTCGGCCTTCTCCTTCAGGCTCGCAGTATCTATCGTAACGTCGATGAGCTTCGAGAGAACCTCCAGGACCGCCTTCGAGGCGCCGGCGTCCAGCACGTAGCCCGACGTCTCGCCCATAAGACAGCCTCCGGAAAGGCCGTGGACGGCGGCCATCCCTATTATGAGCCCGTTCATGCCTGTCACGCCGCCTTCCTTCATCAAAGTCGCTCCGTTCTTCGACATGGCTTCGAGGAGCTCCCGGGAGGTGCCAGCTGCGAAGACTCTGGCCGCCTTGGAGAAGGAGCCCGTGATGTAAGCCGCGAGGGTGAATACCTGCTTCACCCCGTGGCCCTTCGCGAACGTTATGACCTCTTCCGAGAGCTGATACTCGCCGTCGGATGTTGCAGGCTGCGCGTCGGCTGTGAAGACGAAGATGTCGCGCGCCTTCCCTGTCTTCGCAAAGTAGAGCTCGGCCTTGAGGGGCTCGGCAGTCCCGTCCTCTTTCACGGTGACCTGGGGAGGGAAGCTATCGCACCGGTACTCGGCCACCTTCTTCGCATGGAACACACTGATCATGTGGTCGGCGCCGAGCTTGCCGACGTAGCCGCTGCCAGGCATCCCGCAGACCAGGACAGGGTCTTTCGCTCGGGGGTTGAGGGTGTATTCGGACACTATGCCGCTCCTCGCGGCCTTCTCGCCCACGTCATTCATCCTCCCTGATTTTCAGCTTCTCGCTCAGGTCGACAAGCTTGCCGCGATCCTGAACCTTGATCGAGGTCTTCAATTGGAACCGCAGTCCCAGCTGCCTGAAGAGTGAGTAAAGCTCCCCTCCTGATATCCGCCTGCTAAAAGAGCCGTCGCGAAGCCGCTTCCCCAGTTCCTCGACTATCCTCCCGGTCTCCTCGGGGAAGTAAGTGTAGGCGGCGTTCAGGACCTCATCACCGCGGTCGTACAGCAGTTCCTCGAGCAGCTGACGATCCGTCTTCTCGGCCTTGGTTTTCTGGGGGGCGCTGGCTACTATCTTCCTCTTGAGCGCAGCCATCTTCCTTCTTTCAATGAGCTTCAGCTCTACGTCTTCGTCCAAGGCCTTTTGCCTCCTCCGAAGAACGGCCGATAAAACGCTTGCTGTGGCGACGGGGGGCCGCCGGTCACCTTCTCGTCGTGGCTATGCCTACCGCAACCAGCATCACCGCTCCCCCGACGATGGTGTACGCGCTTATCGTCTCCCCAAGGATCAGCGCGCCACCTGCCACACTGACAAGAGGCACGATGTAGAGCTGGACTCCCAGGCGGGACACCTGCTGCCTTCCGATGAGGGTGTAAACGATGAGGTTCCCGACCACGGTGCTCAGGACGACGAGGTATAGCACCGAGGCCCAGCCACCCAGAGAGAGCGATTCTGCCTGACTCACCAGGTCCGATGAAACGAGAGGGAGCATCGTTGCTGTGCCCACGAAAGCCGCCCAGGTGGCCACGGGGAATGCGCCATACTTCAGAACCAGTGGTTTGGAGACGACTGTGTATGCGCCGCTCGCGAACGCCGCTACAACCACCGCGAGCAGTCCGATCAAGGAGGATGCTCCCAGGTTGATGTCGGGAACCGAGACGAGGATCGCTCCCAGAAGAGCCAGCGGGAGGGCTACCTTCACGGCGATGCTGATCTTCTCCTTGAGCAATACTGCCGAGAGGCTGACAGTGAAGACCGGACCCAGTGAGATCAGCAGACCGGAGAGCGACGCAGTGACAGTCTTCTCTGCGAAGTTAAGCGACAGGTGGTAGAGCGGAACATTGGTCAGGGAGACCACCAGTAGCCTAGCGATGTCTCGCTTCTCGAACCTGGCCTTGGGTCGAATCAGCAGAGGGTAGAGCGCGAGGAAGCATGCGCTCACGAGAAACCAACGCAGGAGAGTGAGGTTCACCCAGCTGAGCTCGAAGTCCGCTCGCCGTATTGCGACGAATGCGAGTCCCCAGATGACGCCGAGCACGATGAGGAGACCGTACTTCCTTGCGAACTCCAACCAGCCGGCCGAGCGCGGATGGGGTCTTAAGTCGCTTGTCTGTTTCTTGCAGCGGGTCCTTCACGCAGCCTCCGACCCGGAAACGGGGATGTGCTCCGCGCCGAGGAGTCAGACCGGTCAGCGGGCTACGGCTGGGTGATCTTGATTGCCTGAGTTGGGCAGGACGTCTCGCACGCCATGCAGAAGATGCAATCGGGTTCCCTTACTGGATCGCTCTTGTCGCTTCTGAATTGCTGGTACTCCGTGCTGCTGGGCTCCAAGATCTTGTCCTTCCCCGTCCCCGCCTGCCCGGGATTGAGCAGCCATTCAAAGACGAAAACCGGGCAAACGTCCATGCAAACGCCATCGGCAGTGCAGGCCTCCCAGTCGACGGCAACTGCGGTCCCATGAACTCCATTCGCAGTGGGATATGGCTGTCCGTCCCCGTCCATCCTTTGCGCTCCGGCTGCTCTGATCTTGTGGCCGTTGTGTTCGCCCGTGACTGGGTATTCATCTGTCTTCTGCAGGAAATTCGGATCGATCGGGCGCGTCTTGTAGCCTACCTCACGAGTCATTCGATATACCAAGGCCGCGCAACAAGGGCCCCGATATAAGCTCTACCATGAGACGAGCAAGAAACGAAGCCCTCTCTGGGGCCGCAGGGGCGAATGGCCCGGAGGTTGACCCGATCAGCCGCTCGAGGGTCGCCCCATTGGGCCTCACGGGATCGTGCCTACTGTCTGCTCTCGGACTCCAGGGTCTCGAACGAGCCGTCGTTCGTGAGGCGGTATACGGTAATGGGTTTGATCGTGAATATGCCGACCTCGGCGACTCCGGGGATGTTCTTGACGTCCCTTTCAAGCTCCCGGGGATCGTCTATCGGCTCGAAGGCCGTGTCCAGGATCACGTTCCCGTTCTCGGTGAAGTAGGGGTACCCTTTCGGGAGAACCCTGTCTTCCGGAACCCCTCCCAGCCGCGAGAGCTTCACCTTCACGCTCTCGCGCGCCATCGTGAACACCTCGACCGGAACTCTCACGCCGTTCTCGCACAGACGCCCCGCGAACTTCTTCTCGTCAGCAACGATTGCGACCTCCTTGGCACAGCCCATCAGTATCTTCTCTCGTAGCAAAGCACCCCCGCCCCCTTTGATCAGATTCGACCTCAAATCGACCTGGTCGGCGCCATCAATGACGAAGTCCACTGAGCCGGTGAATGGGAGAAGCCTGATTCCGCTTCTCGAGGCCACGGCCTCGATTTGGGTCGACGTCGGGACACCGAGGAGGGCGCCGTTCTTCTCCAGGGCCAGCGGGGCGAGTTCCTCCAGCACCGCTGCCACAGTGCTTCCGCTTCCCAGCCCCACTATTGTCGATCCGTTCAGGTTCTTCGCGATTTGAGCCGCCACCGCCCTCGTCGCCGGCCGTAGTCTGTCAATCAACTGGTTTCCTGCGACTTCTTGTCTATGTCGATCTGCTCGAGCTTGGTGAGGGCTTCCATGACCTCATCCCGTATCTCCTTGACCCTCCGTTCCGAATCGCTCATCTCGGGTCTCGCTCTCTTCTCTATGACCCTTTCCAGCTCGGCGCCCCGCTCCACCTTCGCGGCAGGTTCCTCCCTGGCCATCTCCGGCGCGACCGCGCCCAGGCGCTGCTTTGCCTGGTCGAGCCTGGCCTCTATGTTCTGAATCTTCTGTTCGAATAGCGAAACGAGTTCCTCTCGAAGCCTCTCGAGTTCCCCGACCTCCACCACCAGCTCAACGTCTTTCAGCTTCGACTGGATCTCCTTGATCTGGTCGCTGTACTTCCTCGCGATGCTCTCCCTCTCCTCCCGGGTGATCCTCCCCTGGGTCTCCGCTTCGTACACCTTCATCAGCGCGGAGGAAAGCAGATCCCTTTCGAGCATCATCGTCCTCAGCTCCCGGCGCGACCTTTCGAGGTCTCCCACCGCCACCGACGCGACGGTCAGCGTGCCTGATGAGTCCCTTGCGGCTACTTCAACGGGCTCGCTCTTAGGCCTCGAGTAGAACACGAAGTACGAAGCAACGACGGCGAGGACTACGCCCACGCCGAGCCCTATCAGCGTTGATAAGAGGTCAACCAAAACGAACCCCTTGCACGAGCCGTCTCAAAGTTGGTATTAAAGCTCGAGTCAGCCGGGAGGTGGAGATATCATGATGATGTTGTCTCCCCGGACGATAAGCGTCCCCAGAGGGTTGGACTTGCCGTCCTCCAGTATGTCCTCTGCGTTGTCGAGGGAGAGGTTCATGTGCTGATCGAATCCCTGCAGGACGCCCCTGATCACCTTGCCGCCCTTGAGCTTGATCAGGACGATCTTGCCAAGGCTTTCGTCCAGCACTCGAACAGCCATGTCCACTGACATAATTGCGTCTCTTAGCTTCGCGCCTTCTGACGCATTTATTTAAGCGATGGCATTCCTCGTTTGCGTTGAAACGGTGGACACTCTCGAAGCACGACTCCATCGAGCTGGTGGAGAAGATCGAGTCATCGCTGGGCGTGAAGCTCGGGCTCGCGCGTTCGTCCCATGCCAGCTGTGAGGAACCCAAAGAAGGGATCGTCTTCGCTCACTTCGGCGATCTGGTCTTCGTGCAGTCGGGCGGCCAGCACATCCCTTTCCTCGGGTCGCCAGGGGCGCTCTCCCTCTTCCCTTCGGCAGTGGTCGACGAAGGGGCGATCAGGTTCCTCCTTAACGGGGCGGACGTGATGAGGCCGGGGGTAAAGAGCTACGACCAGTGGGGAGGCGAGGGGAAGACGGTGGTTGTAAGGGAGGACAAGAAGAACAGGGCAATCGTCGTATGCCAGGCGACGGTCAAGAGCGAGGACATGGCTTCTCTCGCCAAGGGGACCTGCCTGAAGAACATCCACCACGTTGGCGACGAGTACTGGAACGCCTACAAAAACGTCTGAAAGAAGGGAAAACGGCGCGCGGACGTCTCCTTATCCGCGAAACAGTTTCAATGAGCCCTCTCTTTATAAGCCAAGAACAAAACACGCCGTTTCTGAACAATACTCTACCATCTGGTCTAAAAAAATCAAACCTGTCCTAAAATCCTAGGTCTCGTAAATTTAATAACGGGTACAGCACTCGGGAGAATTGATATCGGAATTGTCTTCGGACGTAATCCAGGAGAATAAGCCTGAAGGCAAGGGCAAGGAAATCCTGCTGAAGGCCCTTGCGCTAAGGAGCGTCGAAGAGATTCCAAAGATTCAGGAGGACGTGACCAACCAGACCATAGTCATCCTGAAGGTGACTCCTCTTGCCCAGAAGAGCCTAGAGGAGCTGAAGTCCTCGGTGGAACAGCTCTACGAGTTCGCCACCTCTGTCGGCGGTGACATAGCGAGACTGGGCGATGAGCGCGTGGTCATCACCCCGCCTGGCGTGAAGATCTGGCGCGGGTTGCAGTAGACTTTCAGACCCGCAGGCGCCTCAACGGAACGGCTCGGCGTCTAGTAGACGCGGATTGCTTCTTGGACCGCAGGGTGCAGCGTCGGTACCCTGTAGATTCTCTGGATCGCATATGCAAGGTTCTCGGTCTTCCTCTTCTCCCCGTGATTGACGAGCACCTGCTGAAGCTTCGGCCTCAGCTTCCCGACGAAACGAATGATCTGGTTGTAGTCACTGTGGCCGCTGAAGCCCTCGATCTTCTGGACCTCGCACTTGACGTCAACGATCTTGATCTTGCCGCCCTCGTCCATCAGACTCGCCTGGCTGCTTCCGTCCAGGACCCTCCTGCCCAGAGTCCCCTGCACCTGGTAGGACACGAACAGGATCTTGTTCCTCTCCGACGGGGCTATGTTCTCGAAATACTCCAGCACAGGCCCGCCCTCGAGCATGCCAGAGGTTGCCATGATTATGGCCGGGCCCTCGCGTAGCGCCTCCTCTCTGTTCGAAGCGTGCTCGACGTCCGTGAAGTATTCAGAAGTGAAGGGGTTCGAACCCTCATCGATGATCTTGGTTCTCAGCTCGCGCGAAAGGTAATCGGCGTAGGAGACGTGTATGGCGGTGGCCTCCGAGATCATGCCCTCCATGAAGACCGGGGCCTCCACCAGTACCTTGTTTCGCATGTACTGGTCGAGCACGAGGATGATTTCCTGCGCTCTGCCGACGGCCGGTATCGGGATTAGGACCTTCCCTCCCGACTTCAGGACGCCGTTTATGGCGTTCACGAAGTTCCCTTCCACCTCCTCCCTGAGTGGCATGATGTCCTCCTTCGCTCCATAGGTGCTCTCCGTGATTAGCGTCTCGACTCTGGGATAGTTCCAGGTTGCCGAGTCGAAGAGCTGGGTCTTGCCGTACTTGTAGTCGCCGGTGTAGACGACGTTGTGCGCGCCCTCGCCTATGTGCAGATGGACGGTCGCCGACCCGAGTATGTGGCCCGCGTTGTTGAACACGAGCTTGATGTCCGGTGAGACGTCTGTTACCATCCCGTAGGGGAGCGTGATGGTGTGCTGTATCTCGTCCCTTATGTCCTTCTGGTCGTAGATGAGTCTCCCTCCCTCGATCTGCGCGATCTTGACGAAGTCGCTCTGGAGCAGCGTCATCAGCGGAAGCGTCGGTTCGGTGCAGTAGACGGGGCCGTCGTAGCCGTACTTGAACATGGCCGGAACGAACCCCATGTGGTCAAGGTGAGAATGACTGAGGATTATGGCGTCGAGGTCGCCGGGCGATACATCGGCCCAGTCGAGCCTGGGGAACGCGTCCCACGTGTTCCTGGTCCCAGGGTGTATGCCGCAGTCCAGCAGAACCTTGCTCTCGGCGGTCTCGATCAGAATGCAGGACCTGCCCACCTCCTGGAACGCCCCGAGTGTCTTGATGGTGACGTGCTCGGACATGGACATCCGCGGCCTGAATATCGCCTCCCCCAGCTCCCTGTAGAACTTCTCCCTGGAATCGCTTTCGGCCTTGAGGGCATAGTAGACGTTCTGGATGGCCGTTGACGGGATGTGGGGCGCCTTCCTGACCTTCACCTTCCAACCTGTCTTCTCCATCGCGTTGCCCAGGTCGAAGCCAGCCTCCTGAGACAGGATCCTGGGGTTCGACGCCTCGACGGTTATCTCGCCCAGAGCGTCGTCGAAGAAGTAGTTCGAGGCGCCAGCCTCGGTCGGGATGAGCTTCATCAGGACCTGCCTCGCTTCGGGCTCCTGCCTCCTGATCGACTTCTCGGTCCTCGTGATGACCCTCTTCTTGAGGGTGTTGACTATCTCGGAGATGACGTACCCGTTCTTGTGCAGGTAGGCCGGGTTCTTGGTGTAGAGGGCTATCCTCGGCCCTTCATATTCAATCCTGGTGATCTGGGCCTCGGGTGGAATATTGTTCAGAATCGTCGTCATCAGGCTGACGTTGCTTGTTCGCTGTTCCATACCCTAACTGTGATCCGTGAACTGGGCGAGAAGTCTGTCCTTCTCCTGCTCAGTCAGCTCCTTGAAACCATTCCTGTCGATCACGGCAACGTCGAAGTGGTCCCCGGTGGCCACGTTCCTCTTCATCGCTGAGATGATGGCTTTGGCCGCGATCGGGTAGACCTTGGCTGCCGGAGTGTTCTCCTTGAACTCCGCCTCGAGTATGCCGTAGGCAACGGGTGAGCCGCTACCAGTCGCCACCATCTTCGAGGCATGGACGCCGCCGAAAAAGTCAACCTCGTACATCGAACCGCCAGTGCTGTCCACGCCTCCGACCAGCACGTCTGCCAGTAGCGGGTACAGTCTGGACGAGAAGAGGACGTTCGAGACCATCTGGGCGGCCGACCTCACGGGCATCAGCCGTCTCTTCTCCACCCTGTAGATGTTCACGTAGTACTTCAGTATGTCAACGACGTTCTGAGCGTCTGCCACCCCTCCGGAGATCGTCATGGCGATGTTGTCGTCTATCCGCAGCAGCTTCTTCCCTCTCTTGTGGGCGATGAAGCCGCCCGCGGTCACACGCGTGTCGGTGGCGAGCACCACCCCATCGCTGCAGACGAGGCCGACTGTGGTCGTCCCATGGTAAAGGGCCGAACCCAGCGGTTTGCCGTTGATTGTTCCTATTTCTCTTGACATGTAGGGGCCAAATTCCCGCAGAACAGCTTTTTTACCGTGACTTCCGTTCCTTATTTAATCTTTCGAGGAATCGGGCAACCCCGCCGATACGCAGACCACGGCCCCCATCTCGAAGTTCCAGCCTTCGAAGGATTCAATGAGCTTAAATCGACTGGGAAACCTCAGCGGAACGTGGCCACCAGTTCCCACCTTATGGAGCTGCCGACAAAGGTGCTGATCGGGGCTGGGGTTGTTTCCGAGCTGTGGGAGTTCGTAAGAGGCTCGGCCGGCCGGAAGAGGCCCGTGATCGCGGCCGGTCCCAACGTACGCGCCCTGGTGCAGGAATCCATAGACCGCGCGCTGAAGGGCAGAGCGGACTGGGTCACGGTCGACGCGGCTGACATGCCAAGCGTCGAGCTGGTAATGGGAGCTGCGTCCGGGTCCGGTTGTATCATCGGGGTCGGCGGAGGGAAGAGCGTCGATGTGGGGAAGCTGGCTGCGTTCAGGAAGGGTCTGCCCTTCTTTTCGGTGCCGACGAGCGCCTCTCACGACGGCATCTCGAGCCCCTTCGCTTCGATCCGCGGCCTGGACCGCCCATTCTCGGTGAGGGCGAAGCCGCCCCTCGGAATCTTGGCAGACGTCGACGTCATTGCCTCGTCGCCGCGGAACCTGCTGGCCGCCGGCTGCGGCGATCTGGTTGCGAAGCTGACCGCCGTAAGAGACTGGGAGCTCGCCCACCGAAAGACGGGGGAGTACTACGGAAACTACGCGGCACACCTGGCGCTCATGAGTGCGAGCGTCGTGACTGAACGGTCAAGGACCATCGGGGCGTTCAAGAAGGACGGAGTGCGCGAGCTGGTCGAGGCTCTGATCAGCGCGGGTGTTGCGGCGGGCATCGCCGGAAGCTCGCGACCATGCAGCGGGGCTGAGCACCTCTTCAGCCACTACCTCGATCTCTCAGCGCCGGGTGTCGGGCTTCACGGCGAGAAGTGCGGGCTGGGGACAATCATGATGGCAAAGCTCCAGGGGCTCGACTGGGAGCTAGTCCGTTCGTCGCTCCGAAACGTCCACGCGCCAACGACCGCACGGGAGATCGGGATAAGCGAGTCTCAGGTGGTCGAGGCCCTGCTGAGGGCCAGTTCCATACGTCCCGAGCGATTCACCATCCTCACGGCCCGCAGGCTGAACCGGGAGCAGGCCACTCGGCTGGCCAAGTCTACCGGGGTTATCTAGGACTTCGTCTCTTCCTTGGCCGGAGGTTCCTTTGGCGTCTCCGCCGCCGGGGCCTCCTCGGGTTTCTTTGAGGCGTATTCCTCCACGAACGTCACGCCGCGGACGGTCGGGACGAATTTGAACACATCGGTCGAGATGCCCCTCTTTATGATCTGAAGTCCCTCGAAGAGGAACAGATCCTCCGGTATGGTCACCTTGAGGGTTTCCTTCCCCTGCTGGAACGTCACCTTGGCGCCTTCCCCTGCGAACCTTCGGTCTATCAGCGCCCGAATCTTCTCTTCGTCAGTCTCGACGCTCTTTACTACCTGGAAGTCGTACACGATCGACTTCCCGGCCAGCCTGTGGTTGAAGTCGACCTGGGCCCTGCCGGAGCCGACGAACCTCACGATGCCCACCCGGTTTTCCACTTCGACCGCGTCGCCCACCGTGAGCTCGCCCGCCTTTTCGCCGAACTTCCGGAGGGGGATCATCCTGAGCTTCGTGGGATCCCTTGGGCCGAAGGCCTTCTCGGGCGGTAGCTCGATCTCCTTCTTGTCCCCGACATTCAGCTTCTTGATCTCCGCGTCGAGCCCGGCGATCATCCAGCCCTCCCCTACGGCGATCAGACGGGGCTCGTACTTGTGAGTGGAATCGTATATGTTGAGCTTCTTTGCGTCGTCCTCTATCGTAGTCTCAATCGCTTCGCCGGTATCTTTCACCTTCGCAGTGTAGTCGGCGAAGATAAGCGAACCTCTCTCGAGCGTCATGAACTTTCATCTGCCCTGACGGGACACTTTATAGGTTTTCAAGGCGCCATGATCTTTTCGAGGGTCACGGACACCGCGTCCAGGGTCCTTTGGACGTAGCTCTCGTTGATAAGACCCATGCAGCCGATCCTGAAGACCTTTCCACTGAAGGGACCGAAGCCGCCCCCGACGACGATCCCGTGCTCCTTGTCGAGCGTCTTCCGGAATGTCGAGTCGTCCACCCCATGGGGGTAGGAAACGGCTACCACGGTCTTGGACCTCACTTCCTTGGCTGCGGTCGGCTTAAGCCCCATCGACTCGACTCCGCTGTAGAGGCTCTCTGACATCCGCTCGTGGCGCGACACCCTGTTGGCGAAGCCTTCCTCAAAGACCTCCTTCAGGGCCTCGTCAAGCGCATAGAAGACGGGGAGCGACGGTGTGAAAGGTGTTTCTCCCTTTGCCGCGTACTCTATGTGCCGCTCGAGGTCGAAGTACCTCGTCTTGGCCGGCGAGCCCTTCAGGTAGTCCACGACGGCTTTACTTACTGAGAGAAGCGCCAGTCCTGGCGGCGCGGCGATGCACTTCTGGCTTCCGGTGACGCAGATGTCTACCCCCCAGTCGTCCACGGGGATCGAGTAGCCTCCGAGGCTCGAGATTGCGTCGACGACTGCGAAGGCACCATGTTCCTTGGCCAGCCTGCAGGCCTCCTTGACGAACTGGACGGTGACACCGGTGCTCGTCTCATTGTGCACCAGATACAGCGCCTTGAACTTCGGATTCTCCTCGATGGACTTTCTGAGCTGCTCGATGGTGGGAGTCGATCCGAGCGGGGCCTCCACCCTGACGGCACTGCCTCCTGCCAGGTCGACGGTCTCCGCGAGTCGGCTGCTGAACTCCCCGAAGACTGGCACGATAGCCAAGTCGCCGGGCCGAATTAGGTTCCAGACGGCCGCCTCCACCCCCCCAGTGCCCGAGGACGAGAGGACGACGACGTCCTGAACTGTCTGGAACAGGCGCTTTGTCTTCTCGAGAATGCCCTTGTGAAGTGTCCGGAAACCGTCTCCCCTGTGATTGATGATGGGCTGTGTCATCGCCTTCATCACGCGTTCGGACACGTTCGTAGGCCCCGGCAGCATGATGAGCTTCTGAGGAGCGCTCATCGCCGCTTGCCCCCGAGGTCTTCGGTTATCAGACTCCTTACCCTCTCCACCCCGCCCAACTCTTTCACTGTGCTCGCAACCTCCTTTGGAACGAGGGCCTCCCAGTCCTTCCTCTCTAAAATCCTATTCCTCACGTTGGTGGCCGAATACTGCTTGCGGTCGAGGTAGGGGACCGCCCTGACCTCGATGCCCTGTTCCTTGAAAAGGGTGAATGTCAGAGAGTCGTTCGTGAAGACTGCGTCGAAGGCAGGCACCATCGACTTCAACGAGGACACCCAGATAGAGTGTGATTCCGAGTCCTGGATTGGGATTGCCATCCATTTCGCTGGCGGAACCCCGTTCGCGTCCAGAGTCCGCTTTATCATCGTTATGCGTTCGCCGGCAGTAAAGGGATCGTCGCGCTCATGACTCTTCTGAGCGCTTCCGACGACTATGTATAGGTAGTCAACCTTCTCGAGGGCAAACCTCACGGCGCTAAGGTGGCCGTTGTGAAAAGGCTGGAAGCGGCCGATGAGCAATCCAACCCTCAAGGCTCGTTCATTTTGCCGCCTCGTCGTGGCATATATAAGAGAATGGGCCGCATCGCTTAACCTCTGCTCGGTTCGAACCGAGCCCATGGAGCCTCTGAATGTGGACGGTTCCTTCGGGGAAGGAGGAGGCCAGATCCTTCGAACGGCGGTTTGCCTCGCCGTCCTGACTCGTCGACCGGTCCGCGTGTCCAACATCCGGGCTGGGCGCGAGCAGCCGGGTCTGCGGCCCCAGCACCTGTCGGCAATTCGCATCCTCGGCGACCTCTGCGGCGCGAAGCTCGAGGGGGATGAAATCGGCTCCGCCGCGGTGACATTCTTCCCCGGCGAGCTCCGCGGCGGGTCGATGGAGGTTGACCTGCGAACTGCCGCGAGCATCACGCTCGTGCTTCAGGCCGTCGTCCCCGCGGTTTCCCTCGCCGGCTCGGGTCTGAGGCTGGACCTCAGGGGCGGGACCGACGTCCCCTGGAGCCCGACTCTCGACTACTTCTCCACGGTGGTGCGGGAAGGGTTCCACAGGGCCGGGATCGACTTTGTGCTGTCCGCGACCAGGAGGGGCTACTACCCTGCTGGCGGCGGGCGGGCGGTTGCGGAGATTGGGACCTGCAGGGAGGCGAGTCCAATCGTGGCGACGACCCCGGGCCGGGGCGGCGGGGCGACTATCCTCAGCAGGTGCGGGAAGCTTCCGATCCACGTGGCGGAACGGCAGGCCGCCGCGGCCCGCAGGGTTCTCCTAGACCGGGGGATTGAAGTGGCGCGGGTCGTTGCGACGGCGGAGGAATCGGACTCCCCAGGGTCTTCGGTGGCGCTCGTTTCGACCGGCGCGCAGACGCTCCTGGGCGCCGATTCCCTTGGCGCCAGGGGAAAGAAAGCGGAAGAGGTCGGAGCCGAAGCCGCAGAGGCATTCGCCTCCTACCGCGAGGGAGGCAGCTGCGTCGACCCCTACCTCGCAGATATGCTTGCTCCCATCCTCTGCTTCGCCAAGGGGGAGTCAAAGTTGCTCGTTCCCAGGGTGACACCTCATCTGACTACGAGTCTGCACGTCGCGAGCCTGTTCACGGACTTCAAGACGACCTTCGAGGAGAGGGGCAAGTGCACCGTCGTGGCGATCAGGCCGGGCGGGCGTCGGGCGGAGGACTGAGCTCCAGGGACCCCCGACCCGCCCTTGGGTCTCAGATGCAGAGCACAATGTCTAAAAAGGTGGGCCAGGGCGCTCGCCTTGAGAGTTCGCTTTGTCAATAGAATCCTACATACCCGGGGCCACGGCGGTCGGGATAGCGTACAAAGACGGCGTCGTGCTTGGCGCAGAGAAGAGGATAACGCTCGGGAACTACATCATAAGCAAGACAGGGAAGAAGGTCTTCAGGGTCACTGACACGGTCGGGGCAGTCTGCGCGGGTATGGTCGGGGACATGCAGAATCTGGTCAAGGAGGTTTCGGTATACACGAAGCTGAAGGAACTCGAGTCCCGAAGGCCCTTGAAACCAAACTCCGTGGCAAAGCTGATGTCGACCCTGATGTTCGAGAACAGGTATGCTCCTCTGCTAACCCAGGTGATTCTCGGGGGTGTTTCGGTGAAGCCGGTTGTCTACGTCCTGGACCCCCTGGGCGGGGCAATCCCGGACCAGTACGCTTCGGTCGGAACTGGGGCCGAGATGGCGACGGGCGTGATCGAGTCAGCCTACACTCAGTCCATGAGCCTAAAGGAGACCAGAGACCTTCTCGTCTCCTCGATAAAGGCGGCAATCCAGAGGGACGCGATGAGCGGAAACGGTGTCGACATACTTACGGTCGACCGCTCGGGAATAAAGGAAGAGTCGCTGACTCTGTAGGGGGCGATGCCCGTGTGGTCCTACAAGAACGTGAAGGTGCACTGGCTTGGCCACGACTCCGTAGTCCTGCAGGGGTCCAAGACGGTGATCATAGACCCGTTCAAGGCGAAGGGAAACTACAAGGCCGACGTCCTCCTAATCACCCACGAGCACTTCGACCACCTAAGTGAGGAGGACATCGTGCGGTTCACCACCGCGTCTACGACGATAGTCGCCCCCAGGACCTGCGAGGCGCCGCTCAAGAAGTTCAAGCAGGAGAAGAAGATCGTATCGCCCAACTCCAAGGTCGAGGTCAAGGGGCTTGTCATAGAGGCGGTGCCTGCCTACAACACCAACAAGTTCCGGGAGCCAGGCGCGGTCTTCCATCCCAAGGAGGACGGCCGGGTGGGCTACGTCGTGAACCTCGACGGAGCGAGATTCTACCACGCTGGCGACACGGACCACATTCCCGAGATGAAGTCGATAGACGTTGACGTGGCGTTCCTTCCGGTCTCGGGCACCTACGTCATGACGGCAGACGAAGCCGCCGCCTCGGTGAAGTCGCTTAGAACGAAGTACGCTGTGCCGATGCACATCGAGAGCATCATCGGCACGCTCGAGGATGCCGCCAGCTTCAAGAGGCTCGTTGGCGGACTATGCTCAGTCGAGATACTGGAAAAGGAATAGCCCGCTACTCCGGCACGCTTTCTGACTTCAGTTTCCCGTTCTCCAAAGTGACGAACAGGTACCTGTTGTCGGCGAACACGAGCGTGACTTCATTCTCCTTTTCGCTAACCGAAAGAAGAGCCTTCCCGACGATGCCGTCAAACTTGGCCATTGGTCTCTGCCGGTGGCCGCCGCTGGTATGTATTTCTGCTTTGCCGGCCTACTCCTTCATGTAGGTCGTTAGCTCGACGCTCCTCTTCCCTCTTCCGAACTTCTCCACGGGAGTCCCCGTCGACTGTCTGATCATCTCTCGGATGACCTCGTCCATGCTCCTGTTCCTCTTCTGCGCCTTCAAGAGCTTGAGGGCGGAGTGGGTGTCGTCGTGAACCTTGACGCTCTTGCCCATGCCGTTGGCGCCAACCCCCGCGTCATATATAGCCTGGAGTGCGTGGGCCGACCCGCCACCGAGGCCCTTCGGACCTCCGGTTTCGCGCGAGTTCGGCGGTTTTTGACTCAGTATCGTCGCGAGTTCATCACTAGTCAGACTGGGACGGCGTTTACCTCATCGTCGTTCGGACGGCTGGTGGCTCTCATTTAGGTTTTATCGGACTCCTCGGAGGCACTGAACGTGGGCTTCCTCGACGGAGTGAGAGTGGTCGACGTCACCCGGCTTCTGCCTGGAGGATACTGCAGCATGCTCTTGTCCGACCTTGGCGCCGAGGTGATCAAGGTCGAGCAGCCTGGCATCGGGGACTACATGCGGGCGACCCCGCCCACGAAGGGTGGGAAGAGCCCGGTGCACGCCACGGCCAACAGGAACAAGAGGAGCATAGGGATTGACCTCACCAAGGAGGATGGGAGACTGATCCTGGGCAAACTTGTCAAGAGCGCGGACGTGTTCCTGGAAGGCTACCGGCCCGGTGTCATCGAACGGCTGGGCTTCTCCTACGCCAACGTGCGCGCCCTCAACCCGAAGATCACCTACTGCTCCATCTCAGCCTTCGGCCAGAAGAGCAAGTACAGCAGGATTCCGGGCCACGACATCAACTTCCAGGCGCTTGCCGGGGCGCTGGCCTATCCGCGCAGGCCATCGGTTCCCATGATCCAGCTTAGCGACTTCAGCTCCGGGACCTTCGCCGCGCTGGCCATCGTCGCGTCACTCGCGAGGAAGGAGCGAGAGGCGACCTTCATCGACGTCCCCATCGTTCCGTCCCTCTTCTCGTGGATGATGCTTCCGGTTTCCGCCTACCAGGCCACTGGGAAGCTCCCTTCGGAGGGGCACAGTCTGATTCTGGGGTCCGATTCCTACTACAATCTCTTCAAGACCAAGGACGGGAAGTACATGGCAGTGGCCGCAATAGAACAAGAGTTCTGGGAGAACCTGGTCGCCGCCATGGGCCTCCCCGAGCTGCGGGAGAAGCGCTTCGGCGCGAGGGTCGAGAGGAGAGACGTGATCAGGAGGCTCAGACTCGCGTTCGCGACCAAGACCAGAGACGAGTGGACGAAGATCCTGATGTTCGCGGAGACCTGCGCAACGCCGGTCCTGACCATCGAAGAGGCCCTCGGCACTGACTGGGCGCACGACGCCAGGATCCTGGTGGACGTGCCCGGCGACGGCACCGTGGTCAACAACCCCATCGTGTCTGTTCCCCGCATCAGATCGTCGAGCTACACCCCGGCACCCGACCTGGGAGAACACACCCCGGACATCATGGCCGAACTCGGCTACTCCAAGGCAGAGATCAGAAGGCTCAGGGCCGCTTCGGTCATCCAGTAGGCCCGACCAGGGGCCGGGCACCACAGCTAAGTAACACGCCCGAAGCTTAGCAGGCGGGAACAGGGGTCCTGGGCCAACGTCAAGGGTAGCAGTCGTCGGGATCGGTCACTCCAAGTTCGGGCGGAGGACCGACGTCAATCTCGCCGAGCTCGCCTTCGAGTCAATCCGGCCCGCCATCGAGGACGCTGGCATAGAAAGGTCGGACATCGGGTCAGTGGTTGTCGGAACGATGGGAGGGTGGTACGAGGAGTCACTACCTGCCGTCGTCATCGGCGAATACGCCGGTCTCGGCCACGTCGGCACGATGAGGGTCGAGGCCGCCTGCGCCAGCGGAAGTGCGGCAGTGAAAGCCGCCCGGAGCAGCATCCTGAGCGGCGAGGCGGAAGTGGCTATGGCTGTCGGGATCGAGAAGATGACAGAGGTCGACACGCCTACGACGGTCGAGATGATAGGAAGGGCGGGGTCCTTCCTCTGGGAGTTCGAGAACTACGGCATGACCTTCCCGGCCTACTACGCGATGTTCGCGAATGCTCACATGAGCAGGTTCGGCACCACAGAGGAGGATCTTGCCAGGGTGGCCGTGAAGGCCCACCGCTACGCCGCCCGCAACCCCCTAGCTCAGTTTCAAACCGAAATCACTCTGGAGAAGGCGATGCACTCACCCGTGGTCGCCTGGCCGCTGAAGCTCTACGACGCATGCCCCATCACCGACGGCTCGGCGACCGTAATCCTTGCCAACGAGCAAGTGGCCAAGGAACTGACGGATACGCCAATCTGGGTCGACGCGATAGGTAGCGCGTCGGACACCGCGAACCTGAACAGGCGAAGCGACTACGTCGGGCTTCAAGCCTCGGTCGAGGCGGCGAGGCAGGCCTACGGGATATCCAAGGTGACGCCCGACCAGGTCGATGTCGCCACCTGCCATGACTGCTTCACCATAGCCGAGGTCATGGCCTACGAGGATCTCGGCTTCTGCAAAAAAGGCGAGGGCGCCAAGATGGTTCGCGAGGGAGAGACGGAGATTGGCGGGAGGATTCCCGTCAACCTCGACGGCGGCCTCAAGGCCAAGGGGCACCCCGTGGGGGCGACGGGCGTGTCCATGGTTGTGGAAATCACGAAGCAGCTACGCCAGGAAGCGGGCCCAAGACAAGCGCCCATAACCAACGGCATCGGACTGGCTCATAACGTGGGGGGAACCGGCCACTACGCGTACGTGACCGTGCTATCGAGGAGTTGAGAGGCTGCCAGAAGATCCCGTCTTGGGCTCACTGAGGAGCCTCAATGTCAGGTTCGACATCCCCATATCGAGGACGCGCGAATTCTGGGAGGCACTGGCCCACGGACGGCTCGTGACCACGAGGTGCGTCGAGTGTGGGAGTGTGACCTTCCCTCCGCAGGCGGACTGCCCCAAGTGCATGAGCGGCAAGTCCGAGTGGGTCGAAATGGACCGAGAAGCAGCCCTCGTGACCTGCACCCGAGTGGACATGGCCCCGACCAGCTTCTCTGCAGCTGGGCGCTACACGGTAGCCATAGGGGAAACGAAGACTGGGCTCAGAGTCCTCGCCTGGCTCGAGGGAGCGACTCCCCTGGATGCGAAGCCGGGAAGCAAGCTCAGGCTCGAGGTCAGGAAGGGCGAGCGGGGTCGGCCGTACTACGTTTTCGTCCTTGGCTAGAACTCTTTCGGAGACTGGACGATCAGATCCCCGATTCTCATGAACCTGTCTCGGTAGGTAAGGATCTTCATTATCGATCCCTTGAACCTCAACTGGCCCTTGAGCACGGCCGACTGCAAGTCGAGCTCTCCCTTCGCCACCTTGGTCCACGAATCGTAGGTGCCGTCAAAGGAGAACTCGGCCGCGGCGTCTGCTGAGGCCTTCTGAATCGTGGTGGCCCCGGAGTCCACCGAAAGCAGATAGCTCTGATCGGTGTCGGTCACCCCGATCAGAATCGACGTCTTGAGGCCCTTCGTGCTGTCATTCCACTTCTGGTCGTTCACCAGCGCCGTCTCGAGGCTCTTGAAGTACTCGTCGCTCATGAACTTTGGCAAGCGCGCTCGCCGCTCCGTCCCTAGCGAGCTTTTTGAGGTTGCCTATGCAACCGGAGGTTCTCAAGCTCACCACCTTGCTCCCTTGAATCTCGATGTCTCCCAGGGAGTCCCTGATCTCGCCTGCCACCGCTGGGGTGGTCTTCACGATCAGACGGTCCCGGCGCCCGTCCACTGGGATTAGCTTGATCCGGCCGTGGCGTTGCTCCAGCAACCGCCCAAGCTTCGCCAGTCGCTCTCCGTCCCACTCGCCTGTAACTCCGATCAGGACGTAGCGCTTTATGCCCCTAACCATTCAGGCCCAGCACTCCCATGTAGAACTCCTCGATCTTCCCCTTCACCAGGAACAGGCGCGGCTTGATTCTTATTCTTACGGAGTCCGCCTGTCCTAACACCAGCTTCCCCCGCATGATCTGCTGCTTGTCGAACCTCAAGTACAGGGCCGAATGCTCGTCGATGTTCTCGGACGAGTCTTCACGGAGGTTCCGCTTCGACTCGGGGCTCATCTTCTCCGCGACCTGTCTCACGACGCCGTGCGCCTCTTCGCCGGTGAGGTGATACTTGACCATGAGGATTGGGTAGCCGTAGTGCCCCTCCAGGCGCGTGACCGACGGCGCAGCTTGAATCCCCAGGCAGCTCTTGACCCGCTCTTCGATTCTGTCAGGGTCCTCTGTGGGGTGGGCGAGGTAGGAGACTTCTACTGCTTGGATGAGACCTTTCAAGGCATCGAAGGCGGCCGCAATTGATAACTATATGCGTTTGCTCACCTGAACCATGGCAAAGAAGCTGACCATCGAGGACGTCCTCTCCGACGAGATCAAGAGGGAGATGAACTTGGATACCGAAACCTTCGTGGTCCTCGACGACTGGGACTCGGTCATGCACAGCGTCTACCAAATGCCAATCGAATACGCGGGCTACACCAAGAAGGTGAGCGACCTGAAGCTGCTCCGGGAGATGATTGACAACCTCGCCTCGGTTGACTTCGACAACGTGAAGCGAAGCGAGAGCAGGAAGAAGCAGCTGGAGCAGTTCACCAAGACTCTGAGCATGTACTACAACCTGATATTCACGAAGGGGGAGAGGAAGGTCGGCTACGGGACTCTGATACACTTCCCGAAGCTCAAGCCCCAGGCCGAGAGGAGCGCGGGCATCGTCCTCGCGGCGAAGATGGACGTGGTGGGGCAGAAGAGGAACACGACGTTCGAGCGGGCGAAGTTCGACGACTTCCTTGTTGAAGTAAAACCATACATCAACCTGCTCGGCGACCTGTATCGACAATCAAGGAAGATGTAGGACAGCCTATTGCCCGAGTACTTCCTTGGCATCGAGAGCACCGCTCACACCTTCTCCGCCTCGGTAGCCTCCTCTGACGGAAGGATTCTTTCAAACAGCAAGAACGTCTACAAGGCGCCGGGCGGGAGCGGAATCCACCCGTTCAACGCGTCCAAGAGCCACCTGGCGGCTGGACCCGAAGTCGTTTCGCGCGCGTTCCAGGAGGCGGGGAGGAAGCCCGGAGACGTGGACGCGGTTTGCTACTCGATGGGGCCGGGGCTGGGTCCTTGCCTCAGGATAGGGGCGGTCGTCGCCAGGACGCTCTCCGCTTCGCTTGGCGTTCCGCTCGTTCCCGTAAACCACGCTGTCGGTCACATCGAGCTGGGCTGCCTCCTGACGAAGTCGGAGGACCCTCTGGTCCTCCTTGTGTCGGGCGGACACAGCATGGTCATCGCCTACGCGGCTAGGCGGTGGAGGATACTCGGGGAGTCTCTTGACCTCACACTGGGGCAGCTCATAGACCAGCTCGGTCGAAGCGCGGGACTCGCTTCCCCCTGCGGCCGAGGGATAGAGCTCGCCGCGTCGAGGTCCTCAAGCTACGTCGGCCTCCCCTACAGCGTGAAGGGCAACGACGTGGCATATTCCGGACTCCTCACCTCCGCCAAGAAGCTGCTGGAGCGAGGAAGGGCCTTCGACGACGTGGCCTTCTCTTTGCAGGAAACCGCGTTCGCCATGATGGTCGAGGTTGCGGAGAGGGCGCTCGCCTTCACGGGCAAGAGGGAGGTGATGGCCGTCGGGGGCGTCGCGGCTAACAAGCGGCTGGCGGAGATGATGTCGAGCATGGCCTCCAGACACTCAGCCGCCCTTCGAGTCGTTCCGATAGAATACAGCGGAGACTGCGGCGCTCAAATCGCCTGGACGGGCTGCCTGGCCTACAAAGCAGGCGTGACCGTCCCGGTGGAAGAATCGGGCATAAGGCAGTCATGGAGGCTGGACACAGTTGACATCCCTTGGAGGAATTAGCGTCCCCTCGGCGCGGCTGATCTACCGGGGGGCGGAGGCGGACGTCTACCTCGGACCCTGGTGCGGAGGCAAGGCTGTCTTCAAGTTCCGGAAGAAGCTCGAATACAGGTTGGACGTGCTCGACAGGGCGATAAGGACCCAGCGCACGGTCCATGAATCTGATATGATCCACAGGGTGAAGGCGGCCGGGGTGCCATCTCCCTTTCTCTATTTCGTTGATCCGCGCGAATCGTTGTTGGTGATGGAATACGTGGAGGGCGTGAGGATGAAAGACGTGGTGTCCACTTCACCCCCGGCCACATCCCTGCCGCTGTTCCGGAAGCTCGGCGGGATGGTCGCGACCCTCCACGCCAACGGCATAATGCACGGCGACCTGACCACCTCCAACGTCATAGTGGACGGGGGCCGAATGGTCATGGTTGACTTCGGACTCTCAATAACCACCAGCAGGGTGGAGGACCAGGCGGTCGATCTCAGGCTCATCAAGGAGACCATCACCGGCGCCCACTCGGAGGTGGCCCAGGATGCTCTGAAGTCCCTCTTCGAGGGCTACGAG